>OHQX01000790.1_pt1 | contig 12346 bp, 6 predicted proteins | sample 1578251 | NCBI WGS metagenome assembly OHQX01 (sample SAMEA3879507, study PRJEB24766) | human gut metagenome | biome: human-associated habitat; feature: feces | place: USA | collected 1985/1987
TTTATGACGGAACAGTCCGGTCAGGGCGATGATGAAAGCACATCCCAGAACGGAATAAGAGAACATATATACGGTTACATGTGGGATGAACCATACACTTTGCAGCGCCGGCATCAATGACTGATCGTGTATCTCGGGCTTCATCAAATTAATGATCACAAAAACTGTAGAAAGTAACGTCGAGAAAGAGAGAATCCAGCGATACTTCCATCTGATATAGGTTAGCAATCCTGCTATTCCCATAAAGAATGAATACCACAATCGGGTTTCTCCCATAGTGCGTAATGGAGGGCGCTGGAGGAATATCCATAATCCGGCAATAAATATTCCCAATATAATAATGCCGCCGGAAGTAAAAACGATTGCCACCTTACTCTTCGATGATGAACGAAGGGCAAATACAGCTCCTGCCAACCATAAGCAGATGGATACTGTTGCAAATACATAGAAGTTATCCCAGTTTATCATACGCTTTAGCTCCGTTTATAAATAAAAGAACTGCTCCTGCAAGCATCATCAGAATACCCGTTACCATCACATATTTCCAGGGCTGTTTTACGACCTGTAGAATGCAGTAGTTGCTTTCGTTGCCTTTTGTTATGTCGTATCCGGTGAGGTAGACGTCTTCCCCCAGTCGGTAGGAATAGGGATGGTTTACTTCCAGCAGAACGTTCTCATTCCCCAAACGTACATTGGCGGAAAAGCGGGAAGGACGTCCGTTCGGGTAATATTCTACAGCGAACGAATTGAGTTCCATATCATAATCTAAATAGTTAGATGTGCCATTCATGTCGAATGCCTCGTGTGTCGGTTCACCTTTATATAAAGGTACGCGTAGTGTCCGTGTGTCACTGCTACCTAGAAATCCGGCAAACAGAGCCAGCCATAAACCTGCATGATTCAGAATAAAGCGCCAGCGTGCTTGTTTGCGATGCCGACAGGCGTGGATGGTGATCATTGCCAGATTGCTTAATAATAATAAGAGTATAGAAATGAATATCCATGAAGTCATGAAATTGTAACATCCCAATGAGGCTGATATTCCATTGCGCATTTCTGCTTCCGGTTCAGATAGTTGGGGGAAAAGTCCTATGATCAGGCAACCACCGATAAACAGGCTGATAGATAAAACGCTGGCTTTGGATGAACCGAGAAAACGGGTGATTCTTAGATTATTATATTCTTTATATAGTATCCATAACAGGAAAAGCCAGATCGCCGCAAAGATGATATTCAGCGGAAAGGCGAGAAAAGAAACAGGAAAGTTTCCTGTGAACAGCTGCATGGCTGCTGCTAATAAAATGTAACCTGCTACATATACATAGTACATATTCGTGCTTCTGTTTTGTTATCTTTTGCAAAGTAAAGAAATAAAAATGAATATTCATATAAAACCTTTGTAAAATTGTAATCATTACAAGTAAATAGTGATATTAATATGGTTTTAGGATAATCTTTCAGTGTAGTTGTTGGCGAAAGGAGCGGGGATATGGAAGCTAAAGCTGCGCTTTTCACTCCCTAAAGCATAGCTTTATACCTTGTAAAACGCAGTGTTTTATATTGGGTTTATCATGGCGGGAGTAATCACTACAAGAGTCTGTGGAAAGTGAAAACTTGAAAAGTTGAAGTTGCCAGGTAAAAAGCTGATTGATATAGGAAAGTGAAATCTGTAATACCAAAAATAAAGGAGGAAGCCTAAGCCTCCTCCTTCTATCTGAAACAGAATAAAATTCTTTTTATTTTTTCATTTTCGGCATCATCTTGCCCATTTTGCTGCTGGTTACCATCTTCATCATTTTGCGAGTTTGGTCGAACTGTTTCAGCAAACGGTTTACTTCCTGAATAGTTGTTCCGCTACCTTTAGCGATACGTGTACGGCGTGAGCCATTCAATATTTCCGGATTGGAACGTTCTGCCGGAGTCATGGAATAGATGATTGCTTCGATACTTTTGAAAGCATTGTCGTCGATATCGATATCTTTGATAGCTTTGCCTACGCCCGGGATCATGGATGCAAGTTCTTTCAGATTACCCATCTTCTTGATCTGGGCAATCTGGCTGAGGAAGTCGTTGAAGTCGAACTGATTCTTGGCAATCTTCTTTTGCAGACGTTTTGCCTCTTCTTCGTCATACTGTTCCTGAGCACGTTCTACCAGTGAAACGATGTCACCCATACCGAGGATACGGTCTGCCATACGTGCCGGGTGGAACTGGTCGATAGCATCCAGCTTTTCACCTGTACCCACAAATTTAATCGGCTTGTTGACTACCGAACGGATAGAAAGGGCCGCACCACCACGGGTGTCACCATCCAGTTTGGTCAGTACCACACCGTTGAAGTCCAGACGTTCGTTAAATTCTTTGGCTGTATTGACGGCATCCTGTCCTGTCATGGAGTCTACCACGAACAGAATTTCGTCCGGGTTGATTGCTTTTTTGATAGCGGCGATCTCGTTCATCATCTGCTCGTCTACTGCCAGACGTCCGGCTGTATCGACGATAACGAGGTCGTATCCTTTGGCTTTGGCTTCCTGAATGGCGTGTTGTGCGATTTCTACCGGATTCTTGCTGTCCAGTTCGCAGTACATCGGTACTTCAATCTGTTCTGCCAATACACGCAACTGTTCGATAGCTGCCGGACGGTAAACGTCACAAGCTACCAGTAATGGTTTGCGATTCTTCTTTGTTTTCAGCATGCGTGCCAACTTACCGGAGAAAGTAGTCTTACCCGAACCTTGCAGACCTGACATCAGGATTACTGCCGGACGGGATTCGAGGTTGATTTCTACCGTCTCGCCACCCATCAACTGGGTTAGTTCGTCGTGCACAATCTTCACCATCAACTGGCTTGGCTTCACAGCCGTAAGTACATTCTGACCGATGGCTTTTTCCTTCACCGTGTCAGTGAAAGTTTTTGCAACCTTGTAGTTAACGTCGGCATCAAGCAATGCCTTACGTACATCTTTCAGCGTCTCCGCCACGTTAATTTCGGTGATTTTGCCTTCACCTTTCAGAATCTTGAATGACCGTTCTAGTCTTTCACTTAAATTATCGAACATAGTTATTTAATTACGAATTAATTATTTGAGCCTGCAAATGTACAAAAATCTCTTGTATTTATATCTTTTTATTCTGCCATTTTGCTTTTTTGAGGTAAATATAGCTTGTTATCAACAGCAAGGTATAGTACAGAATCTCAATCGTAAAGCAGATTTCAATCGGTGCCTTGAGCCACATTCCGACGAAAACGATGTAGGAACCGTAAATGGCAATCGTGATGGTTTCGAGCAACAGGGCTGCCTGCGTATTTCCTGTTCCGGAGATGCCGTTGAATACGACATTGGCTACTGATGCAATGAGCATGGCGCAGCAGATAACGTATACCGAAGGCACGGACTCGGTGATTAACGCTGCTTCGCTGGTATATACGGAGAGGAGGAACTGAGGAAACAAAACCGACAATCCCACCAGTCCCAGCATGATGAAGAACGAGAATCGGGCTATTTTATTGATAAGCGGCATGACGTATTGGATACCTCCTGCGCCGATGGCATTGCTGACAAGGCTGTTGGTCGTTGTTGCCAGTGCATTCACCGGAATCAGCAGTACGACGTAGATACTACGGACAATGTTGGCAATGGCCAGTTCCCGTTGTCCCAACCGTTCTACGGCAACAAAGAACACGAACCAGGTCGCCATCGATAAGAAATATTGAAGCATCGTGAAGCAAGAAATGCTGAGAATACGCATCAGCAATGCCGGATCGAACGAGCGCAGACGATTCAGACCATACTTTTTCAAATCAACACTGATATATGTATAGATAAGGAAGAAGAGAATGGAAGAGGCTTCCGCCAGTACAGAAGCGATGGCAGCTCCCTTGATTCCCATTTCCGGCAGACCGAATTTACCAAAAATCAGTGCATAGTCCAATATGACGTTGGTTAATGCCATGACAACAGCATTGATGGTCAAGACCTTGGTACGTGTGATGCCGATGTACAGGGCACGGAACATGACATTGACAAACGAGAAGAAGAACCCGTAAATACGCCAGTCCAGAAACTCCATAGTGCCTTCGTAGATGGATTCGGAAGAAACCAGCAACCGCATGATATTTCCTCCGAACGCTTTGGTGAAGCCGAACATCAATATAGCTATCAACAGGAGGAACATAATCCCCTGAATCATTACGGGACCTACATCACTGTAGCGTCCTTCTCCATTGCGTCGTGCAATGACAATTTGTGATCCTGTGCTGAATCCGAAAGCGATGGTGAATATACATATATAAAATAGTCCACCCATAGCCGAAGCTCCCAGGGCCACTTCACTAACGTGCCCTAAGAATGCGGTATCGGTGACATTGATGACATTTTGCGCCAGCAAGCTGAGTAGTATCGGGTAACTGACACTCCAAATCTGTTTGTTGGTATACATAATTAAGCGTTTAAGTTTACAGTTTGCAAAGATAGCGCTTTATTCCGATTCTGAAGCAATGGGATAGGTGAAAACAATTTCCGGGCCTTCCGTTCCCCGGGCGTTTACCTGATAGCTTCCTCCGAAGTAAGCCAGCAATAACTGGTTGATCTCATGCCTGATGCCGGTCTCCTGTGAGGTGAAAGCCTCGTCCGCCAATGGAGAGTTGAGAATGCGGAAATAAAGCATTTCGCCTTTCCGGCTTAATGTAAAGCGGATAATCCGTTCCTCCTGTTGTCCCTCCGTTTCATGTTCATGCGGATAGGTCAGGGTACTGAGCAGAGCGTATCCCAATCGGGTGGTATCTGTGCGAAGGGACAGTGACTCGACTTCCGGAGTGAAGCGGACTTGAATGCCTGTCTTTTCATTATTCATGCGTGCCATGTAGCATACTTCGTTACAAAGTGCAACGGCATCATAGTCTTGTATCTGGAACTTCATCATTTTAGCTTCCAGACGAGACAGGTCGAGTACATCATTGACCAGTCTCATTAATCTTTCTGAACTTTGGTGGATGATCGCCGAGTATTCTTCTCTTGTTTTTTCATCTATATTCGGTTCGCTGGCTATGAGTTGCGAGAAACCTACCACGTTGTTGAGCGGGGTCCGGATGTTATAACTCATGTTTGACAGGAAGCGATTTTTTATTTCGTTGGTTACTCGTACCGTTTCCGCTGCTTTGCGTATTTCGCTCTCGGAATATTTCAGGGCTTTGCGTATTTTGGAGAGCCGGAATAGGGAAATAAATAATACGATCAGAATGGCACTGATTACGATCAGGCTGATCAGACGTATTTGGTTGGTCTGCTTTTGTTGTTCCAGTTCTATCTTGTCCAGATTATAGCTTTTTTTGATTTGCTCCATTTGGGTGTTGGAGAGTGCCATGGCAGCCGAGTCCTTGATGCCCAGTGCCTGTTGGTAGAGAGTTGTCGCTCTGTTATTATCTCCGGCTTCCACCCATATTTTAGCCTGTTTCAGCAGTTGTTCGGCATAGTCGCTGGTGAAATCTTTCTTGAGCATAGTTAATGTCGTGTCGATGTAGGCTGATGCCTGCTGATATTGTTTGATACTCTGATAGTATTTCGCATAGATGTCGTAGTAGAGCACCTTATACATGAAATAGGTATTTTCAGTCAGATACTTTTTAGACTTTTCTATATGTGAATAAGCAATTTGGGGCTGATTGGTATTCAGGTAATAATGCGCATAGAAAATCTCGTTGAAAATGAATACGTCTGCAAATCCGTCTTTTAGAGATGGATTGTCAATGATGAATTTACGGAGTACATTTTCCAACTCTTGCAGGTATTTCAGTTGCCTGTTATTGTCCTTCATTTCTTTGGTTACGGATATGAGCTGTGACAGGACGGAGATATGGACTACCGCATTGCCATTCTTTGGAAGTAGCCTGTAGGCTTCTTCCAATGCTTTGAGCCCCTCGTCCCAGCGCTGGCTGCCGATATATGCGTTGGACAGGCACTGATAAGCAGCTACCGTTCCACGGTTATTGTCAATATCAAGGGCTTTCTGTTTCATCTTGTTTGCTTCGCTGATGGCAAGCTCATATTGTTCGGTAAAGGTGTATAGGTCAATCTGAAAGCGTCGGGCGTCGAAGAAATAATCCCATAAACCGGATTTTTGTACCAACGGTTCCATCTTGACTATCCATTTGGCTACACTATCCTGTTCGCAACGGTTGTAATAATACAACAAATGATAATAAGCGGCTAAACTGGCATACTTGTCATTTTTCAGTTTTAACGCTTCCTGCATCAGCGAATCCGAATACTGGATACATTTGTAGTTGTTCTGCTCTATCTTGATAATGTCGTTCAGGGTAGAGAGGCGTGTGGTGTCATGCGGCAGCGTTTGCAACACTTGCAGCAGACTGTCTGAGGCTGTATCGGTGTTTGCATAGCCCGACAGTAGGCCATAGCAGGTGATGATCAGTAATATCAGTCGTTTCATCGTGTTTCCTCCTTCTTTATCTGCGCATGGCAAATCGGGTGTGTGAACAGAAAACGTGCTCCTTTGTCATAGTCCGGGTCGATCCATATTTTGCCTCCCAGTTGCTCGATGATAAGCTGGCAGATAGATAATCCGAGTCCTGTGCCTTGAGCGTTTTCATCGAGCTTTTCGAAGCGGTTGAATATCTTGTTCTGGTTCTCCTTGGAGATTCCGCAACCGGTATCACTAACGGAGAAAAGGGCCGTATCTTCCGTTTGTTTCACCAGTTCCAGAGTGATAGTGCCTTGTGCAGTAAACTTTGTGGCGTTGATAAGCAGATTGATCAGTACTTGTTGCAGGCGGGCACTGTCCGTGGTCAGCTTCAGTGAACTGAGAGAGGTGGAAAACCGTACTTCCGCTTGAGTCTGCTTTATTTTCTCTACCATGTCGATGACATTTCTGCATAGCGCTACAATATCACACTCGTTGAATTTGAATTGCATTTTTCCAATTTCAAGGCTAGATAAGTCAATTACATCATTAATCAGTTTGAGCAGCAGTTCTGAGTTCTGCTGGATGATATCGTTGCACTGTTGTTTCGTTTCGTTGTCGATGGATTCTTCTGTCAGAATAGCTGAAAAACCGGATAAAGCATTGAGCGGAGTACGAATCTCATGGCTCATATTGGAGAGAAAAAGGCTTTTGGTGTGGATAGACTTTTCTGCTTGTTTCTTGGCTTTTTCCTGTTCCTGTTGTGATTGCAGAAGACGATTGTTGGTGCGCTTGATGCGGAAAATGGCAATGATGATCAGTACTACGATCACTAAGATCACAGACAGACTCCAATAATAGAGATTTTTTTGTATGTTGATATAATTAAGTTCGCTTTTATCTATCTGATACAGGGTATGCAGTTCGTTTATCTGGCTGAGATAACTTTGGGCGTCCAATGAATCTTTGAGATGATTAATCTCCTCATAAATCTTGCACGCCTCTTGTTTCTGATTCATAAGTACCAGGACTTTGGCGCGTTCCTGTAATAACTGAACGTGCCTGAATAAAGCCGTTTTCTTTGTTATGGTGAGTAATTCTTCATATTCTTTCAGCGCTTTATCATATTCTTTTGACTCAATATGATAGCCGGCATACATATAGTTGCTGATTGAAGAATAGTAGGGATACGGATATTTTTCGTAGATGGAGTCCAGCTGTTTCAGATACTCCAGTGCTTTTGGAAGGTTGTTTGTCTGTATATAATAATAGGCATAGCTGCAAGGCAGATAGAAGTCATCGGGCAAACCTGATTCTTTATGGTAAAGAGACTCCAGATAGGCAAAATCTTTTTCGATATCTGTCATTTGCCTGTATTTGAGTTTGCTCAGGATCAAATGAAACATGCTTGTCTTAAGATATGGAATACTTGCCGGAATTTTTTGCATTATTTTCAAGGATTCCTCATAAGACTCTATAGCAGACTGGGGATTTCCCGAACTTTGGTAGGTGTCTGCAAGGGCACGCAATGCCAGTGCCGTTCCGAAAGGATAATCTATAGCTTTGGCTTGCTGATACATTGAGTTGGCGTTGTTGACTGCCAGACTGATATTTCCTTCTGTAATTAATGCCTGAACTGCCATCATTTTCAATGGAAACAGAATATGATATTCTTGCTGCTTTTCAAGTTCGGGGCTTAAGAGCTTTTCCCATAAGATGATGCTGTCCGTTGTAATATCGATATTTGTATTGAAAGAAAGATCATGCTCGACAAGTGGCTGGAGTAAGGTAAGTCGTTCTTTGTTCAGGTTTGTTGCATGGAGAGCCGCCGATATGAATATGGCTGCAATGAGTGCTATTATATGCTGTAAATTACTATTCACTATTTTGTTTGCTCGTATGGTGATGTGCAAAAGAAATAAAAAGAGCGAAGACTGGCAAGCAATCTTCACTCTTTTTTATAGAATTATTTTCTTTTGAGGATCTCCCGTGCCCCAGGACCTTCGTGGCTGGGGTAGCCGGGAGTATGATTTCTGCACCGGGGATCGGCATCTACCTTCAAACTGCGGTAATCATCTTTGGAACGTGTGATGTAATCGTCCAGCAAAGCACGATGCTCGGCGAGTATTTTGGAGTATTTAGGGTCTTTGGCAAGATTTTTTCTTTCACCCGGATCTTTTTTCATATCGTACAGTTCTTCTCCGTTGCCTTCCAGATAATGGGTGTATTTATATCTCGGTCCGCGCACCATGCGTCCGGGAGTGGTAACGTACTCATATTCGCTGTGCCATTCGGAGACAACGTAAGGGTGGCTTTTCTTTTGTTTCTCTCCCCTTAGAGTCGGTGCAAGGCTGATGCCGGCTTTTTCTGCCGGAACGGCGATGCCTGCCAGGTCGCAAAGGGTGGGCAGGAGGTCTAAGGTCGGCTGTGTCAGCAGGTGGTCTACGGGTTTCTTCTGCTGCTTGATGCCGGGACCGGCAAAGATAAACGGAACGTTGGTCATTTCATCATAGAAGCTGATATGCTTGGTCACCATGCGGTGGGATGCCATGCCGTCGCCGTGGTCCGCCATAATTACGACAATCGTGTTTCTTCCGGCAGGGGTGGAGTAGAGGGCTTTCAGTACGCTGTCTACTTGCTTGGACACCATCTTGGTGTAATGCTGGAAGGCGGCGATGTAGTGACGATAGTTTTCTTCGTTCCAATGGGCAGCCTGTGTCATGCGGCGGTGACTGCAACAGATATATTGTACGGGAGTCGGAATATTGCTCCAGTCTTCCACGTCAAAGTTGTCCGGCAATTCGGGCAGTGGTCCGCTGATCGGCCGGTCGGTGTGTACTCCTGCGTTTTCGCCGATGAATCCGCAGATATTATGCGGGTTCTGAAAATCTGCAATGCAAATAAAAGGTTCTTTCGGAGGATTGCTGAGGTAGGCAACGGCATCCTCGCAGGTTCCTACATCCAGGAAACTGTCATTGTTGACCGGAAATTCGGGATCGGTGAATGGCTTGGCTACCGGTTCTTTATGTTTGAAGCCTCTCAGTGAGCCCATGTCGTGAGTCTTGCCGAAGTGTACGGCCTCATAACCGCTTTCGGAGAAGAGACTACCCAGTGTCGGCACGTTTTCCGGCAGGCGGGTGTTGACGGGTTCGCTGGAGTTTGAACGTACATTGGTCTGGTGAGGCATCATGCCGCTCCATAATGCTGCGCGTGAAGGTTGGCTGAGGGGGCAGCCTACATAAGCGTTAGAGAAGATAACTCCTCTTGATGCTACTTCGTCAATGGGAAGTGTGCAGCCTTGTGTCTGTCCGTAAGCGCCTACGACACGTTGTGTGAGATGGTCGCACTGGATAATCAGGAAATTGGGCTTTTCTTGGGCCTGCGCTGTCACGCTGCACAGGGCTAATCCCATGAATGGATAAATTGTTTTCATTCTTGGCTAGAATTAAGTAATTGATTGGGTAGCAAAAGTAGGAAAAAACAAAAAGCAAAAAAGGGCGGGGGAGTGGTTTTGGACGTAAATGAAAGTAATTTGTACAAAAATGAAATATGCGATGAACGATTCATGAGGAACAGCGAAGACCGCGATGAATAATAAATGAAAAGAATTAATGGAAATCATAAAAAGAACGGTGAATAAACTGCGATTATTCATCGTCCAGTATATTCACCGTTCCTTATTTATGATCGTTTATTCTTGATCAGCTATTCATGCTCATCAGGAATTCGTCGTTGTCTCTTGTTTTTTCCAGGCGGTCTTTTACGAAATCCATTGCTTCGATAGGATTCATATCTGCAAGGTATTTGCGTAATATCCACATGCGGTCGAGTGTTGTCTTGTCAAGCAGCAGATCGTCGCGACGAGTACTGGATGCGGTGATGTTGACAGCAGGGAAGATACGCTTGTTGGACAGGTTGCGGTCAAGCTGCAACTCCATGTTACCTGTACCTTTGAATTCTTCGAAGATAACTTCGTCCATTTTGGAACCGGTGTCGATCAGTGCGGTAGCGATGATAGTCAGCGAACCGCCGTTTTCGATGTTACGGGCAGCACCGAAGAAGCGTTTGGGCTTGTGAAGTGCATTGGCGTCCACACCACCGGAAAGTACTTTACCGGATGCGGGAGATACAGTATTGTAAGCACGTGCCAGACGAGTGATAGAGTCAAGGAAGATCACTACGTCGTGTCCGCATTCTACCAGTCTTTTTGCTTTCTCGAGTACGATACCTGCGATTTTTACGTGGCGTTCTGCCGGTTCGTCAAAAGTAGAAGCGATTACTTCTGCGTTGACGCTGCGTGCCATGTCGGTTACTTCCTCCGGACGTTCGTCGATCAGCAGCATAATCATATATACTTCCGGATGATTGGCTGCGATGGCATTGGCGATATCTTTCATCAAGATGGTCTTACCTGTCTTCGGCTGTGCTACGATCAGTGCACGCTGTCCCTTACCGATAGGAGCGAAAAGGTCTACAACCCGGGCAGACATGGAGTCTGAATAACCGCCTTTGCAGAGTCTGAATTTCTCGTCCGGGAAGAGCGGAGTCAAGTGTTCGAAAGGAACACGGTCGCGAACGAAAGCTGCGTCACGTCCGTTGATCTTTGACACCTTTACTAACGGGAAATATTTTTCTCCTTCCTTTGGCGGACGGATGATGCCTTCTACCACGTCACCGGTCTTAAGACCAAATAACTTAATTTGTGACTGTGATACATAAATATCGTCCGGAGAAGAAAGATAATTGTAATCGGAAGAACGGAGGAATCCGTATCCATCCTGCATAATTTCCAGAACACCTACTCCGTTGAGAATATCGTCGAATTCATAAGGCTTTTCGCGTTCAATAACCTTACGTTCCTGCTGCTGTTGTACCGGAAGATTTTCACCCGCATTGTTCTGCTGAGCGGCACGTGGCATCGGTGAGCGTTGTTGGTTTTGGTTCTGGTTCTGATTCTGATTTGGGTTCTGAACCTGATTCTGGTTATTGTTGTTACGCTGGAAATTATTATTGGCGTTATTGCCATTATTTCCATTGTTGTTAGCATTGTTATTACCGTTGTTATTGTCGCGTGAGCGAACAATACGCGGACGTTGCTGCTGGGACTGCTGCTGTTGAGATTGTTGTTGCTGTTGAGGATGAGATGGCTGTTCCGGTGCTGTCTGTGCTGATTCTGTTTTAGTAGCTTCGAATTTTCCGAATAATTCGGTAGGAAGCTCTATTTTTTCAGAAGGCAGATCTTCGATTGGAATAAAATCATCGTCGTCAACGCTGGATAAGATATTACTTTCCTCGTCGATAACGGGTGCAGCTTTCTTTTGTGGTTTATCTATTACCTTTTTCTCTACAACAGGTTTGTTAGGTTCAGTAGCCGGTTTATTTGTTTCTGCAACAGGTTTATTTGCTTCTGCAGCAGGTTTGTTTTTTGCTTTCTTCTCAGCTGTTTGCTGTTGTACCGGAGCTGGCTTTTCCGTAGCACCAGTAGCTTTCTCTGCAACAACAGGTTTAGGTTCCACTACTTTGGGTGCTGCCGGTTTTGCATTTTCTACTTCTTTTTTCTCTTCTGCATCAGAGCTCTTACGAGGACGGCCTACTTTACGCTTGGGAGTAGCAGTGTTTTCCGCTTTAGCTTCTACAACAACAGTTTCTTTTTCTTTGTTTGTACTTTCTTCTTTCTTGGAAGGTTGTGGTGCAGCTTTTACAGGAGCGGTCTCTTTTGTCTTGTTAGCCTCTTCACTCTTTGTTGCGGAAACCACTTTGTCTTCTTTTTTGGTAGGAGCTACCCGTGAACGCTTTTTCTTTTGTTCTTCATTTTTGCGTTCTTCTTTTAGCTTATCTGCGGCAACTTTCTTTGTAGCTCCTACAATGGCCTGTTCATCGAGTATTTTATAAACAAGGTCTTCTTTTTTGTATGAGTCTGCTTTTTTTA
>OHQX01000796.1_pt1 | contig 12279 bp, 8 predicted proteins | sample 1578251 | NCBI WGS metagenome assembly OHQX01 (sample SAMEA3879507, study PRJEB24766) | human gut metagenome | biome: human-associated habitat; feature: feces | place: USA | collected 1985/1987
TTGAGTACCGTATCCCATACCTTGCTGATGGGTATGGCTTTGGTGGTTCTTGTGCTTATTCTGTTTCTAGGCAACTGGCGTGGTGCATTATTGGTATCTATAACGATTCCTGTGTCATTGCTTATCGCTTTTATTCTTATGCATCTGACGGATATTCCGGCTAACCTTCTGTCGCTTGGTGCTATTGATTTCGGTATTATTGTGGACGGCGCTATCGTTATGCTGGAAACGATCCTTAAGAAACGTGAGGATAATCCCAAACAATATCTCGAAGAAAAAAGCATGGCGCAACGCGCCAAAGAAGTGGGTCGGCCTATTCTTTTCTCAACCATTGTCATTATTACGGCATACCTTCCGCTGTTTGCCTTTGAACGTGTTGAACGCAAACTTTTTACTCCAATGGCATTTACGATGAGCTATGCAATGATTGGAGCACTGTTGGTTGCGCTCTTATTGATTCCGGGACTTGCCTATGCAATCTATCGTAAACCACATAAAATATATAAGAATAAATGGCTGGACAGACTAAAGGATAAATACATTCGTACCATTACAGGATTTCTGGAAGCTCCCTTAAAAGCCATCATTCCATCAGGACTGATTCTGACAGCGGGGATCGTGTTGAGTGTTGTCGTAGGAAAAGACTTCCTTCCGGAGCTGGATGAAGGTTCGATATGGTTACAGGTTAATCTGCCACCCGGAATTTCCGTAGAAAAGTCACGGGAGTTATCTGATACTTTGCGTGCCCGTACGATGAAGTATTCCGAAGTAACTTATATTATGGTACAGGCGGGAAGGAATGACGACGGAACTGATCCGTTCACCCCTTCACATTTTGAAGTGTCCATCGGTATTAAGCCTTATGATGAATGGCCGAAAGGAAAAACTAAAAAGGATTTGATTCATGAACTGGAAGAAGAATATAAGTTACTTCCCGGTTTTAAAGTAGGATTTAGCCAACCTATGATAGACGGGGTGATGGATAAGATAGCCGGGGCCCATAGTGAACTGGTGGTGAAAGTATATGGCGAAGATTTTCGTGAAACACGTCGTATTGCCGAAGAAATAACCAGGGCATTAGGAACTGTGCGAGGGGCTGTTGATCTGGATATTGATCAGGAACCACCCTTGCCACAGTTACAGATCAGTATGAATCGTGATGCCATAGCTCGTTACGGATTAAATGTATCCGATGTAGCGGATCTGATTGAAGTGGCTGTCGGAGGTAAAGCTATCGCACAACTTTATCAGGGTGACCGCCAGTATGGCATCACCTGTAAGTATAAAGAGGAAGCGCGGAATACTCCGGAGAAAATAGCCGGACTTATGTTGACTTCTTCCACCGGTGCAAAGATACCTCTTTCTCAGGTTGCCGATGTCAGATTGAGTGTCGGCGAAAGTACGATTACCAGGGAAATGAACAGACGCCATTTGACGGTAAAGCTGAATTTGCGCGGTCGTGACCTGACATCTTTTCTGAATGAAGCCCAGAATACGATCAATGAGAAAGTACATTATGACAAGAATAAATATACCATCAAATGGGGAGGGGCCTTCGAAAATCAAAAACGGGCTTATACACGTCTTGCTGTCATTATACCGCTGACACTGACAGGGATGTTTATACTGCTTTATGTCACGTTCGGGAAGTTCCGGCAGGCAGGACTGGTATTGGCTATTGTTCCTCTGGCACTTTTCGGAGGTATGCTTGCTCTTAATGTGCGTGGTATGACGCTGAATGTATCTTCTGCCGTAGGATTTATAGCGATGTTCGGGCTTTCCATACAAAATGGAATTATCATGGTATCGCAGGTCAATGGGCTGCGCAGGGGAGGAATGGAACTCCGGAAATCGGTCATAGAAGGGGCACGCCAGCGTTTCCGACCTATTCTGATGACTTCGGTCACTACGATACTCGGACTTTTCCCGGCTTCGTTGGCAACCGGAATTGGTAGTGACGTACAGCGTCCGCTGGCAACAGTGATTGTGTATGGATTGATGTTTTCAACCCTTATCTCTATGTTTCTGCTTCCGGCTTTCTATTATCTGGTTGAGAACAATGTTTTAAATAAAAAGAAGAACGATGAAAAAGAATATACGATATAATATAGTGCTCTTGCTTTTAATGGTGGAAGCCGTACTCATTCCGACTTTTGCGCAAATGCCTGAAATAAAGCAGGGGCAGTCTATTTCTTTCGAAGAATATCTGAATCGGGTAGGGAAAAAGAACCTGAGTTATTTAGCCGAAAAACTCAATGTGAGTATTGCTGATGCGGAAGTAATTGCCCGGAAAATCTTTCCGGATCCGGAGTTGGAATTTGAAGCAGGTAATGAGACTTTCTCGTTGGGAGTTTCCTATTCATTAGAAATGGGAAATAAAAGGGGAGCACGTATTAAGTTGGCGCGGACTCAGGCAGAATTGGAGAAACTGTTCCTGCAACAGGGCTTTCAGGATTTGAGGGCGGAGGCTGCCGACCTTTTTCTAGAAGCAATTCTTCAGCGCGAATTACTTGAAGTACAGAAAAGTTCTTATGAGTATATGTATCAGCTGAGTCAGTCAGATAGTTTACGTTATGTTTCGGGAGAGATTACGGAGAATGATGTCCGGCAGTCAAAACTGGAAACTGTCACCTTGCTTAATACTGTTTACAGTCAGGAGGCGGCTTATCATTCCGCTTTGGTTTTGTTGAATAAACACATGGGGATGAGTGCTGATACGCTTCATATCCCTTTGGGAAATTGGGAAGAGCTAAGCAGGGACTTTGCTCTGTCTGATTTGGTCAAAGCGGGACTGGATAATCGCATCGACCTGCTTGTTGCTCAAAAAAGTACTGAAGTTACTACCCGGGAATATAAACTGACGAGAGCGGAACGCAGACCCGATATCGGAGTATCTGTTTCTTATGAAAGAAACTGGAACGGCTTTCTTCCTCCGTCCCGTTCTGCTACTGCCGGTGTATCTGTTCCTCTGACATTCTCGAATATAAATAAAGGAGCTGTAAAAGCTGCAAAGTTTCGGATTGCCCAATCGGAGATAATGGAAAGAGATATGGAATTGCAGATACAGACAGAGATAACCCAGGCCTGGTTCAACTATGAGGCTGAAAAGAAGACTCGCAGAAGGTGCTCGACGGAATGGTATATAAATACAAACGGGGAGAAACGAGTATTCTTGATGTACTGGTTGCCCAGCGTACTTATAATGAAGTGCAACAGGAGTATCTGGAAACAATGAAAGGATATGCCGCTTCACTAGTAGCATTGGAAAGAGCTTGTGGTATATGGGATATATGCTTTTGACAGTTAAATATCCGGCTTTACTATTGTGAATTGCAGCAAAGCCGGATATTTGTATGGTTACCAGTCAGCGGTTTCACGCTTTATGTTAAATCATTGTGCGATATTCCTCCTGTTTTTTCTTAGGGAGTTTTTTTGATCACTTCTTCCACAGAGTGGTCAATAAGTTCTTTGATAAGTTTGTCACTCAGGTTTATTTACTTATCTGTTTTCCGAACTTTAATCCGTACTACTGTGTCATTTTGACGAGACTGGACAATGTTTTATTACTTTCGATTGTGTATCTTTGCTGTAGTTGAAATGGACAACCGGAATTTATATACTAATAAACAGAATATTATGGAAGCGAAGTATATCACTCTGACTAAAGAGAATATCGAAAAAGAACATATTTGCTGTGCTTTCTCCGATAAGAAATGTAAGGATAGCTATGAGTTGAAAAAGACATGGCTGAAAAATGAGTTTGAGAATGGCTATGTTTTCAGACGGCTTGACGAACGTGCAAAAGTATTTATAGAATATGGACCTGCCGAAAAAGCTTGGGTTCCGGTTAATGCACCTAACTATTTAATGATAAACTGTTTTTGGGTTTCAGGAAAATATAAAGGATGCGGGCATGGCAAAGCACTATTGCAGTCTGCTGTCGAGGATGCCAAAGCACAGGGTAGGGATGGCTTGGTGACTGTGGTCGGTACCTCTAAATTTCATTTTATGGGTGATGCGAAATGGTTATTACGTCAGGGGTTTGAGACGATAGAAAAACTACCCTATGGTTTCAGTCTTTTGGCTTTGAAGATAAATCCGGCAGCTCCTGATCCGTCATTCAATGGAACAGTATCAAGTGGAGAATGTGAGGAAAAAGAAGGTGTAGTCGTTTATTATACACATCGTTGTCCGTTTGCAGAGTTTCATGTCCGTAATTCTTTAGTGAGTGTGACTGAGAACAAAGGTATTCCATTGAAGATAGTCAGATTGGAAACGATGGCACAAGCACAAAATGCACCTACACCTGCTACTATCTTTTCTCTTTTCTATAAAGGAAAGTTTGTAACGACGGATTTGAGTGCATGTATGGAGCAACGGTTTGATAAAGCGTTGGGATTATAATCTTTCTTATTACAGTATGTGTTTCTCTTTTTTGATTTTCTGTTTTTGTGCTGTTTTGCTCTGATGAGTGTGGCGGGTTAATAATTGTCTGGTGTTTATTTAGACTGGTCGGTTCGATTTTTCATGTGCTGCTCTGATCTTATGCAGATTCATTAATAGAATCGGCAGTTTATTTATATGTTGAGATGTTTTGTTTTATGTATGTGACATATGCTTGATTTTTAGTATTTTATTGTATGTGGTTGGTGGGGAAAACTTGATAGCTCCTGACTTTTATAATCACTAACTTTTCTTATTTTAGTTCATTCAAATATGTTCAATTCTTGCATTTTATGAAACTATGTTTTACTTTTGGGGAGTAAAATCATTGGGATTATAATGAAAAGTATTCGCTCGGTTATTTGTTTTTGTTTGTTTTTGTTTGTGTTTAACCAGCTCCTTTTCGCCGACAAAACTATAGAGAATGATTCGCTATATACCAGTGAGTATATAAGTCGAATTTATATGGCAGAACCTGAACGGGCTTTAAGTTTGTTGGATGGAGCTGAAAGTAAGAAGACTATCCCTCTGCGTATTATACATGAATTACGCAGCAGGGTTTATCGTAATATGTATATGACTAAACTGGCTTTTTTGTATGCCAAAAAGTCTTATTTGCTGGATTCCGTTTCTCAGAAAGATACTAAGCACTTGTTGACCATGACTGTCGACCTGGCAGAATTAGCAGTGCTTATGAGTGACCATAAAGAGAGTATGAGGTATGCTCTTGATGGTATCAAGCTAGCACAAAAAGAAAAGGATAAAGGGGCTGAAAGTAAGCTGTTGTTTTGCATTGGTGAAAATAAATGGCAATTGTCTTTCAAAGAGGAGGCATATGACTATTTTGACAAAGCTATCAAATTGCTTCAAGGTACAAGTTCCAAATTGGAAATGGCTATGCTTTCATACTTTTATGGGATGAAAATGGATTATCTGCTCAATGATTCCCGTAGTAAAGAAGCATTGGAGGTTGGGTTGAAGCGCGAAAAGCTACTTAAAGATATAGCTAAATTACCGGAAAAAACAAAAGGCTTTCTTGATCTGCAATATACTTACTTGTATGCAAAAATGTCGTATATCTGCTATCTGGAAGGAAAGTATGATCAGGCGGAAAAATATTATCAACAATATTTGTCAACAGAGAATTCACAGACACCGGATGGAAAAACCTATGCGATACCTTATCTGCTAGTGTCTAAACAATATCAGAAAGTCGTTGATCAATGTCAGGATTTTAAGAAATTGATGCAAGAGCAGGATACTGTCAACTTGCAGTATATTAGTATCCTTCAGAAAGAGGTGAAAGCTTATAAAGGCTTGAAGGATTTTGAAAAAGTAGCAGCATTACGTGAGTCTATTATTTCTATTATTGATGGTATTAACAGCAAGGATAAACAGAATGCGGCTTTGGAATTAAATGCTATTCATAAAGCTGACGAGCAGGAAGAATATATTGCCGAACAGACTTTACAGTTAAGAATCAGAAACATATCACTTGCTTTTTTGGGATGTGTCACTTGTCTCATTTTATTTGTGCTATGGCGGATTTGGCGTCATACGATTATTGTTAAATATAAAAACAAAATGCTGGCAAAGTTTATCAATGAGAAACTGGCTGGAAAAGTAGAGAACAAACAATTATTCATAGATGGAGATGCGGAAGATCCGATAGCTGTTCCATTGGACTTGGAACCGGAAACTGGCTTTTCCGAAAAAGACGATTTATCTCCGGATGAAGTAGTGGAGAGTAGGGAGGAAGAGGATGAGAATAAGAAAATTTTCAAAGAACTGAATCGTATTGTTGTTCAGGATCAGTTATATCTGTCTCCGGAATTGTCGAGAGAGGATCTGGCTCAGATTGTACATTTGAATAATGCGCGTTTCGCCCGGATGATCAAGGAAAACACCGGAACTAATTTCAACGGGTATATTAATGAACTTCGTATTAACTATGCGATTCAGTTATTGAAGCAACATCCCAATTATACCATTCGTGCGATAGCTGATGAAGCCGGATTTAATAGTACGCCTATTCTGTACAGTATGTTCAAGAAAAAGACTGGTATGACTCCTTACGAATTTAAAAAAACGCAGGAATCCTTAGGTTGATTTTGGCTTTTTCGATAAACAATTTTCCGTTTTATCGGTTTATTCTTATGATAACTAAATATAAACGGAAATGGTGCAAGTTAGGATAAAGCGAGTGTACGAAGACTTTTCAGAGACCGACGGATATCGGGTGCTGGTAGATAAACTCTGGCCACGTGGAATCAAAAAAGAATGGTTGAAATATGATTACTGGGCAAAAGATATAACGCCTTCCGCAGCACTGCGCAGATGGTTTCATGAAGATATTCCCGGACATTGGGGAGATTTTGTCACGCAGTATCAAAAAGAGCTGGATGCTTCTCCATCAATGGCTGATTTTCTGACTCTTATCAAACCACATCCGGTGATAACACTACTTTATGCTTCAAAAGAACCGGTGTATAATCACGCCCGAATTCTTCGCGATTATCTGGAAATGCGTTTGAGAGAGTGAAATTAAAGTAATTTTATCTGTTTACGCTTTCTGTCGTTCACTCAATTTCCTACCTTTGTAATCTAAATCAAAATCGTGTGTCCATGAAGTATAAATTATTAGTTCTTGATGTAGACGGAACGCTTCTCAATGATGCAAAAGAAATTAGTAAACGTACATTGGCTGCTTTGCTGAAAGTTCAGCAGATGGGAGTACGTATCGTGTTGGCATCCGGCCGACCGACTTACGGTCTGATGCCTTTAGCCAAATCCCTAGAACTCGGAAATTATGGAGGTTATATCCTTTCTTATAATGGTTGCCAGATAATTAATGCTCAAAACGGAGAAATACTGTTTGAGCGGAGGATTAATCCGGAAATGTTGCCTTATCTGGAAAAGAAGGCAAGAAAAAATAATTTCGCACTGTTCACTTACCATGATGATACGATCATTACTGACACTCCGGAGAATGAACATATCCAGAATGAAGCTCGCTTGAATAATTTGAAAGTGATCAAGGAAGAGGAATTTTCTGTAGCAATTGACTTTGCTCCGTGTAAGTGTATGCTTGTCAGCGATGACGAGGAAGCGTTGGTTAGTCTGGAAGGACACTGGAAGAGACGGTTGAACGGAGCTTTGGATGTTTTCCGTTCCGAACCTTATTTTCTGGAAGTAGTGCCGTGTGCGATTGATAAAGCCAACACATTGGGAGCTTTATTGGAAGAACTGGATGTGAAGCGTGAAGAAGTCATCGCTATAGGAGACGGTGTGTGCGATGTAACGATGATTCAGCTGGCAGGACTGGGAGTGGCGATGGGGCATTCGCAGGATTCGGTAAAGGTCTGTGCGGATTATGTGACAGCTTCCAATGAGGAAGACGGAGTGGCTCTGGCTGTCGAAAAGGCGATAATAGCGGAAGTTCGCGCTGCAGAGATTCCTTTGGACCAGTTGAATGCACAGGCGCGTCACGCATTGATGGGTAATCTGGGTATCCAATATACATATGCCGACGAAGACCGTGTAGAGGCGACGATGCCGGTAGATCACCGTACCCGTCAGCCGTTCGGTATTTTGCACGGTGGAGCTACGCTTGCATTGGGAGAAACAGTTGCCGGACTCGGCTCGATGATTCTCTGTCAGCCGGATGAAATTGTGGTAGGAATGCAGGTCAGCGGAAATCATATATCTTCTGCGCACGAAGGTGATACAGTACGTGCAGTAGCGACGATTGTACACAAAGGACGTTCCTCCCATGTATGGAATGTGGACGTTTTTACTTCAACCAATAAACTGGTGTCCTCTATACGGGTGGTCAACAGTGTGATGAAAAAAAGATGATTGACGAAAAAAGTAACTTGACAACTATTGATGCACTTATTCAGCGGAAACAGCCCTTTGCTGTTTATCGTGTTCCCGGGGAGAAGTATCCTCGTCTGTTGACAGAAGATGTCGGAGCTGTCCGCTTGATTTTCGATTTGAAAGAACTGAATGGACAAAGAGGATTTGTGATTGCTCCGTTCCGTATAGATAAGTCATGTCCGATTGTGTTGATACAGTCCGACAGGACTGGACAACCGTTGCCTATGGAAATCGTGGCAGAGGAAGAGCAGGACTTGCAAAGTTATCCGGAGGAATCTTTTCATACCCTTTGTACTGGGAAGTATGCGACCTGTTTTCATACATTTATTGAAGCCTTGCGTGATGCTACCTTTGATAAACTGGTGCTTTCCCGTAGTCTCACTATTGGAAAGAATCCGGAGTTTTCCCCTTCAGCTGTTTTTCGTGCAGCTTGTCAACGTTATATTCATTCCTATATCTATCTGTGTTATACTCCTCAGACGGGCGTGTGGCTGGGAAGTACCCCCGAAATTATATTGTCGGGCGAAAAAAATGAATGGAACACAGTTGCCCTGGCAGGAACTCAACCTTTGCAGAATGGTAAACTTCCGCAAGTATGGGATGACAAAAACCGTCAGGAGCAGGATTATGTGGCGTCCTATATCCGTCGGCAGCTTCTTTCGCTGGGCATTCGCTCCACAGAGAGCGGACCTTATCCGGCTTATGCCGGTGCCTTGTCACATCTGAAAACTGATTTCCATTTCTCTTTGAAAGATAATAAAAATCTGGGAGACCTTCTGAAAGTCCTGCATCCGACTCCTGCCGTGTGCGGACTGCCTAAAGAAGAAGCCTACCGGTTCATTTTGGAAAATGAAGGGTACGATCGTAAGTATTATTCCGGTTTTATCGGTTGGCTCGATCCGGAGGGACGCACAGATTTGTATGTGAATCTGCGTTGCATGCACATTGAAGACGAGCAATTGACACTGTATGCCGGTGGCGGATTGTTAGCCTCTTCAGAGTTGAATGATGAATGGCAGGAAACGGAAAAGAAATTGCAGACCATGAGGCGTATTCTTGTGTCTGCTCCAATAATGATGAATCACTAACAAGCTAATCACTATCAATATGTATTCGGACAAGAAAAATATACTCCAGTTGGTCGCGCTGCTTGAGGCGCATGGAATTACGAAAGTAGTGTTATGTCCCGGTAGCCGTAATGCACCTATTGTGCATACGCTGTCTACTCATCCGGGTTTTACTTGTTATGCTATGACGGATGAACGGAGTGCCGGTTATTTTGCGATTGGTCTTGCGCTGAATGGCGGGCATCCTGCTGCCGTTTGCTGTACTTCCGGTACAGCGTTGCTCAATCTTCATCCTGCTGTGGCAGAAGCGTATTATCAGAATATACCTTTAGTTGTTATCTCTGCCGATCGGCCTGCTGCCTGGATTGGACAGATGGCGGGACAGACATTGCCGCAGCCCGGTGTTTTTCAGACATTGGTGAAGAAGTCGGTAAACCTTCCGGAGATTCAGACAGAAGAGGATGAATGGTACTGTAACCGCTTGGTGAATGAAGCCTTGCTGGAAACCAACCATCATGGAAAAGGTCCGGTACATATTAATATTCCTATATCCGAACCTTTGTTCCAGTTTACGGTGGAGTCGCTTCCCGAAGTACGTGTCATTACGCGCTATCAGGGGCTGAATGTATACGACCGGGATTACAATGACCTGATCGAACGCTTGAACAGATATCAGAAGCGGATGATTATTGTCGGACAGATGAACTTGATTTACTTGTTTGAGAAACGGCATACCAAATTGTTATATAAACATTTCGTGTGGCTGACCGAGCATATCGGTAATCAGACAGTACCCGGTATTCCAGTGAAGAATTTTGATGCGGCGCTTTATGCGATGCCCGAAGAGAAAACCGGCCAGATGACTCCCGAGTTATTGATTACTTATGGCGGACATGTGGTTTCCAAGCGGTTGAAAAAATATCTTCGGCAGCATCCGCCTAAAGAACATTGGCATGTGTCTGCTGATGGAGAAGTGGTTGACCTTTACGGTTCTCTGACTACCGTCATCGAAATGGACCCGTTTGAGTTTCTGGAGAAAATAGCTCCATTGCTGGATAACCGCGTGCCGGAGTATCCCCGTGTATGGGAGAATTATTGCAAGACCATTCCCGAACCGGAGTTCGGATATTCGGAAATGTCGGCTATCGGTGCTTTGATAAAAGCATTGCCGGAATCATGTGCATTGCATCTGGCAAATAGTTCTGTTATCCGCTATGCTCAGTTATACCAGGTTCCTTCTACGATTGAGGTATGCTGTAATCGGGGTACAAGCGGCATCGAAGGCTCGTTGTCCACGGCAGTGGGATATGCCGCCGGTTCGGATAAACTAAATTTTATAGTTATAGGTGACCTTAGTTTCTTTTATGATATGAATGCTTTGTGGAACATCAATGTCCGTCCCAATCTACGCATTCTTTTGCTGAATAACGGAGGAGGGGAGATTTTCCATACATTACCCGGACTGGATATGTCGGGTACATCGCACAAGTATATTACAGCCGTTCACAAGACATCTGCCAAAGGATGGGCGGAAGAACGCGGATTCCTTTATCAACGGGTAGAGAATGAAGAACAGCTTGCCGAAGCGATGAAAACCTTCACACAACCGGAAGCCATGGAACAACCGGTTCTGATGGAAGTATTCAGCAATAAAAATAAAGATGCACGTATACTGAAAGATTATTATCATCAACTAAAACAAAAATAGATTATGTCAACACAAAGAGAATGGACAACCATCAGAGAATACGAAGATATCCTCTTTGATTACTATAATGGGATTGCCCGCATCACCATTAACCGTGAACGCTATCGAAATGCATTTACTCCGACTACAACGGCTGAAATGAGTGACGCATTGCGCATTTGCCGGGAAGAAGCGGATATTGATGTGATCGTGATTACGGGAGCTGGTGACAAGGCTTTCTGTTCGGGCGGTGACCAGAATGTGAAAGGGCGTGGCGGCTATATCGGCAAGGACGGTGTTCCCCGTCTGAGTGTTCTGGATGTACAGAAACAAATCCGCAGCATTCCGAAACCGGTAATTGCTGCCGTAAATGGATTTGCCATTGGTGGCGGACACGTGCTTCATGTAGTTTGCGATTTATCGATTGCTTCGGAGAATGCGATCTTCGGACAGACCGGTCCTCGCGTAGGTAGCTTTGATGCAGGTTTCGGAGCCTCTTATCTGGCTCGTGTCGTCGGTCAGAAGAAGGCACGTGAGATATGGTTCCTTTGCCGGAAATACAATGCGCAGGAAGCGTTGGATATGGGATTGGTGAATAAAGTAGTTCCATTGGAGCAACTGGAGGATGAGTATGTGCAATGGGCGGAAGAAATGATGCTGCTCAGTCCGTTGGCCTTGCGGATGATTAAAGCCGGATTGAATGCCGAACTGGACGGCCAGGCAGGTATTCAGGAGCTGGCAGGGGATGCGACCTTGCTTTACTATCTGACGGATGAGGCTCAGGAAGGAAAGAATGCATTTCTGGAGAAACGTAAACCTAACTTTAAGAAATATCCGAAGTTCCCTTAAACAATGGATTGCAAAATAGACATTATTCCGCGGGTGCTTCATTTCAAGCAGCCGGCCGGAACTTCACGAGGCACATACACAACGCGAAAAGTCTGGTATCTTCATTTTACTGCTCCCGAATTTCCCAATTGGGTAGGGATCGGGGAGTGCGCTCCTCTGCCAAATCTTAGCTGTGATGATCTTCCCGATTACGAGGAAGTGCTGGCTAAAATCTGCCGGCAGGTAGAGAATCAGGGAGGTAAGCTGGACATGGAAGCTCTATGCAAGTACCCTTCCATCCTTTTTGGCTTGGAGACAGCCATTCGTCACTTTTTTGAAGGAAGCTGGGCTTTGTGGGATACACCCTTCTCACGT
>OHQX01000804.1_pt1 | contig 12222 bp, 8 predicted proteins | sample 1578251 | NCBI WGS metagenome assembly OHQX01 (sample SAMEA3879507, study PRJEB24766) | human gut metagenome | biome: human-associated habitat; feature: feces | place: USA | collected 1985/1987
TTTTAATAATGACAAATCACAAAAAACTACAGACCAGCTTCTTAAAATTTTACAAAACTCTAATGACATAAATTCTTATTTAACTGACAATGATTCAAATATTAGTAACATAAGTTTTCATGAATATCTAACTCAACTTTTAGATGAAAAAGGTCTGACAAAAGCTCAGGTAATCACTGATTCAAACATCCAAAAAAACTACGGCTACCAAATCTTTGATGGTTCAAAAACACCATCCCGCGACAAAGTTATTGCCCTTGCACTTGCAATGCAGCTGACTTTGGATGAAGCCAACCGCCTACTTCACCTTTCAAACAATGGCATACTTTATCCGAAAATCAAAAGAGACAGCATTATTATATTTGGTCTTGAAAATAATCAAAAAATCATCGATTTAAATATTACACTGGATGATTTGGGGGAAGCACCATTAGGGTAAATTCTAAAAGGAGCCGGTGGTTTCCCACCGGCCCTTTTAATGAGATTAAGTAAAATATATATTTAAGAACAGAGTTCCAAAATATCGTTGTTATCTAATAGTTCTGTAAACTCAAATTCTATCTGTATTTCCAACTACATTCATAGCTGTTATCAATTATCTGTTATTTTCTTTCATTCTTGTAAGCTAATGCTTCCACACCAACTTCTCCTGTACGAACTCTCATAACATCTTCTACATTTGTTACGAAAATCTTACCATCGCCATAGTGTTCTGTGTTAAGTGCTTTTCTTGCAGCAGCTACTACAAGTCCCGGATCAACTGTTGATACCACGATGTCAACCTGTACCTTTCTGTAAAGGTTCATTGTTGTTGATACACCTCTGTATCTACCTGTCTTTCCTTTTTCAGCACCACATCCCATTACCTGAGAAACTGTCATACCCATTACTCCGATGGCGTTCATTGTGTCACGAAGAACTCCAAATCGTTCTTCAGGACAGATAATAGATACTTTCGTATATCTGCCTTCTGCTCTTTCTCCAAGTGTAAGTGCTACAGGTTTTACATCTGATAAATCAACTGAGCCTTCGCTCTCACCTGCATATGATGGTGCTGCCGGAAGGAAGTCTGCATATGCTGATGCAAGACCATGTTCTGAAATATCCATACCAATGATTTCTTCTTCTGCTGTTGTTCTAAGTCCTATTGTATGCTTAATTAACTGGAACACTATTGTCATCATTACTGCTGCATATAAATCAATTGCTACAATACCTAAAATCTGAATTTCTAAAAGTTTTGCTCCACCACCGTAGAATAAACCTGCGTATGTTGAACCATCTGCGAAAGCCTGTACTGTATCGCCTCTGCCTGTTGCAAATAAACCAACAGCGATTGTTCCCCAAACACCGTTTGCCCAGTGAACACCAACGGCACCAACAGGGTCATCAATGTGGAACTTCTTATCAAGTACTTCAACCACTACATCAACCAAGATACCTGATACAGCACCAATTATTAATGCACCGATTGTATCAACTGAAGCACAACCTGCTGTGATACCTACCAAACCTGCAAGTGAAGCATTCAAACACATACCAACATCAGGTTTTCCATCTTTAATCCAAGTAAATAACATACAAACTACTGTGGCTGTTGCAGGAGCGATTGTTGTATTCATAAAGATTGATGCTAAGCTGTCTACATTAGTAGCTGCTGCACCGTTGAATCCATACCATCCAAACCAAAGGATGAAACAACCAAGTGCTCCAAGTGTTATTGAGTGACCTGCAATGGCATTTGATCTTATTGAGCCATTAGATCTCTTTGTATACTTACCAATTCGTGGTCCAACAATTATTGCTCCAACTAAAGCTGCCATACCACCAACTGAGTGGATTACTGCTGAACCTGCGAAATCAACGAAATGTAACTGCTGTAACCAACCGTTGCCTCCTAAGTTCCATACCCAGCCGGCTTCAATTGGATATACAATCAAGCTTATTGCTCCTGAGTAAATACAGTAAGCACTGAACTTTGTTCTTTCTGCCATAGCTCCTGAAACGATTGTTGCAGCTGTGGCACAAAATACTAACTGAAATACAAACTGTGACCAGTTAAAACTGTTATAGTTTGTGAAGATATCGAGATTTGGAACACCTATAATTCCCATTACATAATCTTCTGACATCATCAAACCAAAACCTAAAATGATGTACATTAATGTACCAATACAAAAGTCCATCAGGTTCTTCATAATAATGTTGCCTGCATTCTTTGCTCTTGTAAATCCTGTTTCAACCATTGCGAAACCAGCCTGCATAAAGAATACTAAACCGGCACCAATTAAGAACCAAATTGCGAAGCTACTGTTTGTAGCTTCCTGTAAAATTTCCTGTGCGTTCATAGTTCCTTCCTCCATTCTTTTCCATTGTCCTATTATTTTACTTAAGAAAGCATTGTAAATATTGTCCCTTCATAAATCACTCCAACTTTGTTGTCATAATTCTATGAGCTTAACTTTATTTACTTAAAAGGGGATTGCTTTCTTCGTTGAAAAACTTATCTTTTGTCTGATTTAATTTCTTAAATCCATTGGCTAATCCGTTAGCTCCTACTTAACTTTTTAACCTAAAACAAAAGAAAAAGAGAGCAAGACTTTTTACGTCTGCTCCCTTGCATTTCGTTTAACAATGGCTAGTATAACATCATTTTTTAAAAAAGCAACTGTGATTTTAACATAACTTAAATAATTAGTTTTCTCATTAATAATTTAAAACCGGTTATTAAAATTATTAATTTTAAACTTTTAAAAATTAACCCTACGCTAATTTCCCATTTCAGTTATTAATCAATTTGGTGAATTTTCTGCCCAAAACTCACTTGTTTTTAAAATATGTTATCTTTTAAGAATTAAAAACTATGCCATGATTTTTTTAATTTTATTGTAAATTCCTTCTGCATCAAGACCAAATTCTTTTAATAATTCCACTGCAGGACCTGAATGTCCATACACATCTTCAACACCAATCTTTGAAACGCTAACAGGATATTTAGCACTTAAGCAATCACATACTGCACTACCTAAACCACCAATAATTGAATGTTCTTCAACTGTAATAACCTTGCCTGTTTTCTTAGCTGATTCAACAATAATGTCTTCATCTAAAGGCTTAATTGTGTGAATGTTAATTACTTCTGCATTAATTCCGTCTGCTTCAAGATTCTTAGCTGCTTCTAAAGATGCTGCTACCATAAGACCTGTTGCTACAATAGTAACGTCTGTTCCTTCTTTTAATTTAACACCCTTACCGATTTCAAATTTGTAATCTTCACTGTTGATGATAGGTGTAGCAAGACGACCAAATCTTAAATAAACAGGTCCTTCCATTTCGTAAGCTGCCTTTACAGCCTGCTTGGCTTCAATATCATCACAAGGATTAATAATTGTCATTCCTGGGATTGTACGCATTAATGCAATATCTTCATTACACTGATGAGTTGCACCGTCTTCACCTACTGAAATACCTGCATGAGTTGCACCAATCTTTACATTAAGATGTGGGTAACCTACTGTATTTCTTAACTGATCAAATGCACGTCCTGCTGCAAACATAGCAAATGTGCTTGCAAAAGGAACTTTTCCACATGTTGACATACCTGCTGCAATACCTACCATGTTACATTCAGCTATACCACAATCAATAAATCTTTCAGGGAAAGCTGCTTTAAACTTTCCTGTCTTTGTTGCTGCTGCAAGGTCTGCATCTAAAACAACAAGATTGTCATGTTCTTTTCCTAATTCAACTAAAGCGTCTCCATAGCTGTCTCTTGTTGCGATTTTCTTTACTTCTGACATAATGCTTCACCTGCTTTCTCTAATTCTTCCATAGCGATATTGTACTGTTCTTCGTTTGGAGCTGAACCATGCCATGAAACCTGATTCTCCATAAATGAAACTCCCTTACCTTTTACAGTATTCATAATAATAGCTGTAGGCATACCTTTAGTTTCTCTTGCTTCTTTTAAAGCACTTCTAATTTCATCAAAATCATGTCCATTTATTTTAATTACATGGAAATTAAATGCTTCAAACTTCTTGTCAAATGGGTATGGTGAACATACTTCATCGATTGCACCATCAATCTGAAGGTTGTTGTTATCAACGATAACTACAAGATTGTCTAACTTTCTGAATCCGGCAAACATTGAAGCTTCCCAAACCTGACCTTCTTCACTTTCACCGTCGCCTACCATTGTATATACTCTGTAATCGGCATTGTCCATCTTTCCTGCCATAGCCATACCAACTGCTGTTGAGATTCCCTGTCCTAATGAACCTGAAGACATATCGATTCCCGGTATTTTCTTCATATCAGGGTGTCCCTGAAGGTATGATGTAGGTTTTCTTAATGTTTTGATATCTTCTCTTGGAAAATATCCTTTTTCTGCCAATACACTATAAAGTGCAGGTGCAACATGACCTTTTGATAATACAAATCTGTCTCTGTTAGAATCTTTTGCCTTTTCAGGTGATACATTCATCTCTTCAAAATACAAAAATGTTAACATATCTGCTGCTGAAAGAGATCCACCCGGATGACCTGATTTTGCATTGTAAACACCTGTTACAATGTCTTTACGTACCTGGTTTGCAATTTTTGCAAGTTGTAAATTTTCCATTTTTACATCCTTTCCTGTGTTAAAAAATAAAGTCTGATTCTATTAATATATATAATCCATCATCATTTTTATTTGATGAGAATAAACCTGATAATTTTCTGCCAAGTTTATGAGAATTAGCAATGGCTGTATCTACAAGTTTCTCAACATCAGCTCTTCCGATTCCCTTGTGTTCACCAAAGTAATCATCGATAGCCTTGTAAAAGGCAAGACTTGCCAGTTCTTCCATTACATATCCCTTGTCCTTAGCATATCTTTTTCCGTATTCAACCCATTCCTTTATATCGTACTGTTTAATACGGATAACGTGGTTAAATACCTTTGATAAGCGTGGTGAGTCCTTAAGCATTTTTTCCATTGGCTCAGTTTCACCTTCAAGTATTATAAGCATATCGTCAGTAAACATTCCTGAAACGTCCACAACTTCACTTAAAATCATTGCACCAAGCTTTTCTGCATTCTCAACAATCAAATCACTTCCAAGTAATTTGTTAAGTGAATTTCTAAATCCTCTCTTGTTAAGTGCTGTAGCATCAATCTTAGCCAATCTTCTGTTACGTCTGCCACGTTTCTTATTTACTAATTTTATGATTTCAACTGCTAATGATGTTTTTCCTGTTTTTTCTTCGCCAAGAATAACCACATTACCATCTGTTGATTTACCGTTAGGTGTATAACCTGCAATAAGTTCCTTAACTACTTCCTGAATATTGTCTTCCAAACCTTCTACATTAAAGAAGTTCTTAAATACACTTAATTCTTCCTCTGTAGCTACTAATTCCGGTTCAGGAATTTCTTCATTGTTCTTATTCAATATTCTGTTAAGTAACTCACCTTCACTTGTGCGCTCAGGAGTGCCTTCTTCTGCTTCCTCCTTTGCTACCTCTAATTGCTCTTCTTCCTCTTCAAGTTTTTCCTCATACTCAGGTTGCTCCCAGTCTGTCCCTGAAATCACCTCAACCTTGGCACTTAAGTCCTTAGTTGAATGTATATCTAAATTAATTGAATTATCCTGTGCCGGTTCTTCCTGTACAGCTTCTTCATTTTCAGTACTTTCTGATTTTTCAGCATCTACACTCTCTGCATTTTCGTTTTCTGTGCTTTCTTCTGCATTTTTAATATCTTCACACAAATCCTGCTCAGGAATACCTGTTTCTAAATCTATTTCAGGTGCATCAATATTAGGAAGTTCCTCATCTACTACAACCTCACCTGTATTATTACCTGTTTCAATGTCGGCTTTAGGTATAGTAAATATTGCTGTTTTGCCTAAATCTTCTGCTGTTTCAGAAGCTTCTTTCTGAACATTTTCAGCTACTTCCTGTTCAGACGGAATTTCTTCCGGCTGAGCCTCTTCTGCTACCTGAATTTCTTCTATATCAGGTATGCTTTCTGCTATCTTCTCAATATCAACCTCAGGTTCTTCCGGCAAATCCTCTACTTCATCAGGTATTTCTTCCAGATCAGGAATCTCAACCTGGGATGCCTTATTTTCTTCATTATCTGAAGTATTGTCTTCAACTGAAGTCTGCTCTTTTTCCAAAGGCTTTTCTACTTCAACATTGTCCTCCTGCCATCTGTCAAGAGTACTAACGTCTTTTTCATCAGGCTTTTCTTCTTTAGATTCTTTCTTAGTCTCTCTTACATTCTCAATAATGCTTACGGCACTATTAACAGTTTCTGCTTTAAGAATCCCTCTTGCCTGCAACTGATGAAGTATATCTTCTACATCATCAACATTTAATATGTCTTCTTTCTCTTCATCTGATTTCATAACCATATCCATATCTTCATCAAATTCCATATCAACCGTTTCTGTTGTATCTTCACCTAAGTCATCTATAACCGGTTCTTCAACTTTAGACACATCATCCGGGTTAATCAATTTGAAATCTTCATCTTCTTCAAGTGGAACGTTTGTATTAACCGGTGCTTCTACCTTTTTATCTTCCTTTAAAGGATTTTCTGTCTTTTTAGGTTTAACACTAAAAGGTCTAAGCTTCAATCTTTTCTTCTCTTTGTCAGTCTTAGCTACAACATCTTCCTTCTCAGCTTCAGCTTTATCACTTGAATCTGATTCCAGCTCATTAAGATCATCACTAATTCCCGGAATTTTTATTTCTTCAACTTCCTGGGGATGAGTCATGCTGTTAACATCAATTGTTGCCCCTTCTATATCATCATAAGGCTTGATTTCTTCCACTACAGATTCATTAATTTCCGGAAAATCAAAAGATTCTGTATCTGCCGCTTCTTTTCCAACAGCTTTTATCTTATCTATATTTTTCTCTGTGCCTGTAACTTCTTCTATTGTTTTAGATTCTGCCTTACGTTCGTTGGCTTCTTTTACAGCTTCATCTATTCTTGACTTAATAGATGTTTTTTCCATTATTTTATCCATAAGTTCCTGAGTTGAAGCTTTCTTTTCTTCCTGCTCTTTAGACTTATTTTCTGATTTTTTATTGTAGTTGTCCTGCTGTGTGGATGTTAAAGATTCATATTTTTTCTTTAAATCCATTGCCTTAACAACGTATTTTCCTTCCGCAAACCATAAGCTTATTTCGTCGCACATATTGACACATTTCTCGCCCTCGCCTGCAATATCATATAATTTTGCAAGTTCATAAGCCCACTTTTCTTCCATGTCAATGTTAACGTAATCTTCAAGAATCTTTATTAATTCTTCCACCGGCTTCTTCTTAGCTTTTGCCATTTTATATTTTAAAATAAATCTTGCCGAATCTCTTGGTGCCATTTCAATAAAGTCCTGATAAAATTCGTTTGCCTCATCAAGTTCTTTTAATTTTATGGAAATAAGGCATAATCTATATGCTAACTGTCTTCCTGTGTTAGTATTCTCATATGCCATAAGCAATATTTTCTTAGCCTGCTCATTATCGCCTGTTAATTCATAGGCGTCGGCAATAAGACTTAACAGATTGTTGTCACGGATTTTTTTGATATCCAATGAATCTGCCACGTCAACTGCCTTTTCAAAATCGTGAGCGTGCATAGCTGTTTTTAACTCTTCTATTTTTAAGTTGTACTCGCTTTTATCCATTTGACTTCCTCATTCCTTTGTCAATTCTAAACTGTAACTCTTCCCTGAAGAGCCCTAAGCAAAGTAACGTTGTCCACATATTCTAAGTCCCCACCTACGGGAACACCACTTGCTATTCTTGTAACTTTTATTCCGAGTGGCTTTATGACCTTTGTAATGTACATAGCTGTAGCCTCGCCCTCCACGCTTGAATTAGTTGCAATAATTACTTCATTAACATCGTCTTTCAAACGCTCAAACAATTCCTTAAGCTTAATGTCATTCTGGCCAATACCCGCCATGGGATTAATTGCTCCGTGAAGAATGTGATAAACGCCCTTGTATTCACCTATTTTCTCATATGCAGCCATATCCTTTGTTGTTTCCACTACCATAATGGTCTTGTGGTCCCTTTCCTTACTACTACATATTGGGCAAATATCCTGGTCTGTAAGTGTGTAACAACACTTACAATATCTTACATTCTTCTTTGCGTCTATCATAGAATTTGCCAGACTTTCAACCTGTTCTTTTGGCATATCCAAAATATGAAAAGCAAGTCTCCCTGCTGTTTTAGGTCCTATTCCCGGCAACCCTGATAATTCTTCGATTAGTTTTGTTATATAACCACTGTAGTAATCCACTGTGCTTACCTCTTTCTAGAAAAGTCCACCTAACCCGCCTGTTATCTTCGACATCTTCTGTGTTGACATTTCATCCATCTTACGGATAGCTTCGTTAACTGCCGCCATAACAAGATCTTCTAACATTTCTATATCATCAGGATCTACTACTTCAGGATCTAATTTAATCTTTGTTATTTCTTTTGTGCCTGAAATAGTCACTTCAACAGCTCCACCACCTGATGTTGCTGTATATTCTGAACTTTCTAATTCTGCCTGTGCCTGCTCCATCTGCTTCTGCATCTTCTGAGCCTGTTTCATTATATTATTCATATTTCCAGGCATTCCTCCCGGAAATCCTCCTCGCTTTGCCATTTTAAAAATCCTCCTCTTCAATGTCCATGTTTATTTTGCTTACGACTTCCTGATAGTAATCGCTGAAAGTCTGATTATTTTCAAGCATAGTTACTTCAACTTTAACCTGCTTCTTTATTTCTTCACTTATCAAAGTGTTAAGCATCTCAATTACTTCCGGTTTCGAGCAGCCTTCGTAGCCTATTGCTCCCGGATTAAAAACTATTAAAAGTGTGTTTTCCCCTTTTACGCTAAATCTTGCATCCTGCAGGAAAGTCTTGTACGGATTGGATATGTGTCTTCTAACTGAACCCCAGTTATCCACAACATACTGCACATCTTCCGGTATAGCCTTTTCAAATACCTTTTTAGGCTTTGGTTCCGGATTTGCACCTGAACTGCCTGCCGCCTGTGGAGCTGCCCCCACATTAACCGTAAAGTTTCCTTCTTCTATTTTCTTTTCCAAAATAGCGATTCTGTTATTAAGTGAGCTTACGTCTCTTTCCATTGCCGGTTTTGCAAGCTTTATTAATGCAATCTCTATTAAAACACGTTTTTGTGACGAATATTTGATTTGTCCTGATAATTCTGAAAGAATTCTAATGTATCGCATAATAACATCTACATTAACCATCTGTGCTTCTTCTTTCAAAGCTTCTATTCTTTCTGCTGACGCATCAATTACTTCCATTATTTCGTCATCATCTGATGTCTTAATTAACATAAGATTTCTTAAATACCATATAAAATCATTAACAAACTGTCCCGGCTCTCTGCCCTGCATAATTATTTCATCCAAAATATTAAGGCTTGTTGTTACATCTGAATCTATTACGCTTCTTGTAAGTCTGCTGAATATTTCATTGTCTACAGCACCAAGAACGTCAAGCACATTGTCATATGTTAACTTCTGTCCCAAATAAAAAGCAATGCATTGATCTAAAAGACTTAAGGCATCACGCATTGAACCGTCTGCTGCTTTTGCAACGTATCTTATGGCCTTGTCCTCAACCTCAATTGATTCTTTTTCCATTAATTCGGACAATCTTGCCGCAATTGTGTCTATTGATATTCTCTTAAAATCATATCTCTGACAACGTGACAATATTGTTATAGGTATTTTATGTGGCTCTGTTGTAGCCAAAATAAAAATAACATATGCCGGTGGTTCTTCAAGTGTCTTTAATAATGCATTAAAAGCACCTATGGAAAGCATATGTACCTCGTCGATGATATACACTGTGTACTTACCACTTGAAGGCGAATATTGTATTTCATCTCGAATCTGTCTAATGTTATCTACACCGTTATTGGATGCCGCATCGATTTCAATAACATTCATGGCACTTCCATTGGTTATTCCACGACATGTTTCACATTCATTACAAGGGCTTCCATCAACGGGATGCTCACAGTTGACAGCCTTGGCAAAAATCTTTGCCACACTTGTTTTACCAGTTCCTCTTGTTCCACAAAAAAGATAGGCATGTCCGATACGGTTGGCATTAATCTGATTCTTTAATGTCTGAACTATGTGGTCCTGTCCCTTAACCTGATCAAATGTTGAAGGTCGAAACTTTCTATATAATGCTGTATAAGACATAATATCTCCTTTCCTAAAAGTAACTGCTATAGATTCCAAGGGCATTGTAAGCCCTTTTACACCTTTGGAGTTTATTATATAATAAACTGGAAATGGTTACAAGCAATATATTTTGGTAATTTGGCATTTAAAAAGGTGAAACACAATTCTTTCTGTGTTTCACCTTTTTATTAATTATTAAATCCGCGCGATCTGCTTTGTGAGTATTCCATAAGCGTTACCTTTACAGTTAACTCGGTCTAGGCTTCCTCATGTCACATGAAATGATCTGCTTAGTGCTGCTTCATTCCTGACCTGACACGGTTCGCAGGATTCCATTGCATAAGACCCAAACGTCAACATCACTTATAAAGGGCAGCCCTACAAAATAAACCCGAGGCCGACCATCACCCCTGCTGTAGCGGATTGCAGGTACAGGACGCCGCTATCTTCCCGGCTGCGCGGAAATGTTATATCAAATTTAGTACCGACAACTGTCGGTCAGAAATATAGTATACCTTATACTAATTTTCTTTGTCAATAAAGATTTTGAATTTTTTGCCTAACTTTTCAGACAACGTTCTCTGTTCTTTCTGTTCAATCTCTTTTGCATCTTTCTACAAATAACCAATATGTTTACTATGCATATTGGTTATTCATCCTTCTGCTTTTTTCTCAAATTTCTAAAAAAATCTTTCAGCAGATTACTGCACTCTTCTTCAAGTATGCCTTTTTCCATTTCGACCTGATGGTTAAATTTATCAACCTGAAGAAGATTCATAATAGAACCGGCACAACCTGCCTTTGGATTCATACAACCTATGTAGACTTTTTTAATTCTTGCCTGAACTATGGCACCTGCACACATTTGGCAAGGCTCAGTAGTTACATACAATTCGCAATCATCAAGGCGCCAGTCATCAAGTTTCTTGCTGGCTTTCTTTATTGCGTTAAGCTCTGCATGAGATAACGTGTTCTTGTCAACCATTCTTCGATTGTAACCACGACCTATTATCTTGTCCTGATAAACAATTACACAGCCAATTGGCACTTCACCTATTGAAGCAGCTTTCTTAGCCTGCTTAATTGCTTCTTTCATGTACTTATTAGCTTTCTTAGAATCATAACTTTCTTCTAAATCAGCATTGTTACTAATATCTTTATTTAAATCATTAACCTTACCACTCATAAATAGTCATTGCGAAAATCACTTTTTAATAAACGATTTCCGATTATCCTTTTCATCCTTATTTAGATTAGTTTGTGAAAACATCCTATTTGAAATACGGATAAATTGTATCCCATATGCTGTCTGTTTCCTGACCTAATCTCCAGTAAGCTGCACCTGCAAGCTTGTATTTTTCCATAATATCAAGTCTTGATTTTACAGATGTAGCATCTTCAAGCCAAATGCTCACTGTGCTGTCTCCCTTTTCATATGAAACAAAATTCTGACCTGTTGTTTCATCGAATGTCGGCTTTACTTTTGCATTAGTGTAAAGTTCTTTGGCTTTATCCATTGTAATTGCCTGACTTGAAAGGTAGTAATTGCCATTAGTTGCATCTTCCACATAAACACCTTCGCCCTTTTTGCCATCAGTTGCAGGAGTTGTAATCCAAGCTCTTGTGTAGAAAGGCATACCGTTAATTACTCTTGACGCATCACCTGTTAAAGCAATGGCATCGTTTACGGCTTTTTCCGTGAAAGTCATTGATGAAACAGAACCTGCTTCCTTACTTCCTGCGTAATGCTCATCGTAACTCATTATAATAATGTAATCTGCAACCAAAGACTGATGTGCAATGTCGTAATATTCTGAGCCTGATGATGGCACATAATTATCTATTGAAAGAACCTTTCCTGCTTTTCTGCATTCAATTGAAAGTTCTCTCAAAAACTGCAAATAACTGTTAATAATATCCTTATTAATAAACTCAAAATCAATGTTAATGCCATCAAGATTATAATCTTTTATGTTTGTCATAATGTTATCAACAA
>OHQX01000832.1_pt1 | contig 11919 bp, 11 predicted proteins | sample 1578251 | NCBI WGS metagenome assembly OHQX01 (sample SAMEA3879507, study PRJEB24766) | human gut metagenome | biome: human-associated habitat; feature: feces | place: USA | collected 1985/1987
CCACCTCGAAAGCCACGGTCAGGTCGGCGTCCTTGCTCACGATGCAGCCGTTCTCCACCGAGAGAAGGGGGAACCTGCGTTCCAGCGTTTCCGCCTTTAAAACATTTCTCATGATTGTCGCTTTTTTCTTTTCGTGAATAATCTGAAGACTCTCTTGCGGTGAATCAAGTAGCGCGGATGGCGTCTTTCGGCCAGCAGCTTCATCAGTCCGTGTTCACCGTAGCGGGCGTTCAACCGGAAAGTCACCCATACCAGCAGGCCGCCGGATATGCTCCCGAAGGGGATGCATATCCATTGGTCCACACCCGCCAGATAGAGGATGACCACCGCAAGGAACACCATCGCAAGCCCACCGGCGAAAACGAACAGGTATTGAGACTTGAGCCCCTTGAACTCGACGGGATTGCCCGCGCCTTTGTTTACCGGATACCTCATGCCTCTAGAGGAAGAAGGAACGCAGGATGGTGGCGGCTACGATCAGGAAGATACACGCGAAGAACCAGCTGGCGGCTGTCTTCGAGGTATCAGGATCGCCACTGGAGAACTTGCCGTAGGTCTTGATACCGCCCACCAGCCCCAGGACGGCCCCGATGGCGTAGCACAGCTTAGTGGCGGGATCGAAATACGAGGTCATGAGACTGGTCGCCTCGTTGATACCGGCAAGGCCCTGACCTTGGCCCTGCGCAAAAACACTGGCGGCAATAACCGCACACATCACAGAAAAAAGGATTCTTCTCTTCATTGTCGAATCATTTAGGTGAGACATAAATTTGAATTCGACAGCGAATGTAAAATGGAATAACGTACTGTAATTCAGTGCTGTCATCAGATGTCATCAAATGTCATCAGATGTCCGGATTTGCCCGTAAGCGTCTCCGCGATGACGTAAGCATCTATATTTCTTTACAGATTGCCAGGAAACTGAACTTGAGGCTAAAGGTTACCGATATCCGAGCCTGTATGCCTAATCATAGAAGAATGAGAGTGAAACACGTATATGTTGTGAAAACGTTTAAACTTAGCATAAAAGAAACAGTCTAATCTTAATCAGAATATTTTTTTTGTATTTTTGAAAAGAATAGCGCAACAATTAAGTCAAACAGGTCCATGCGTATAAAGAGATATTCTATCGTAATCTTGTTTCTATTCGTCTTTTTGTATATAAAGGCGACGGGACAGTCTTGTGATGTCATTTACATCAATGGTGAGCAATGGTGGCTGATGGCCAGACCAATAGACAAGGATTCCGCCCTATATACACGGTTAAGGGACTTTCTTCCGGAAAATCATTGTATGTCAACCGCCAACTGGGATGGTTATACGGCCTTTTGGAAAATAGAGGACAGCTGCCTTTACCTGCAACGTATGGAAATATGCGTATATGACAAGGCAAGCCGGAAAGATTCCACTTTGATTTACCATACGGACGCTCTGAAAACACTTTTTGCCCCTTATTATGAGAATGGAAGGATTCCTGCCCGCTGGTTCAGCGGTGAACTACGGGCCGGCAAAGGTGATTTGGTACGTTATGTCCACTCCGGTTTCGACCGTAATATGGAAACCGAACAGGTAATTCTACTCAGGCAAGGCAGGATACGAAGTGTACGGACATACCATAATTTCAAACAACATGGAATAAAGATTTTAGAATCACAAGATGAGATCATCCGGCGGTTCCCCTGGCATCGTTTCCCGAAGTACAAAGGACAGCGGCTGATATTCAGTATACGTAATATCCAATGTACCCCGGATGGACATCTCCTGGACTTTGATGTCCGGACTTTGTTCATACGTCCCAAAGGAGAAAACATTGAAGACCGGAACCACCCATTAGTGAAAGCTTTCAAAGAAACACTGAAAAGTATTTATCCATGGGAGATACTATTCATCAACGGGAAATATACCATGGAACCTCCAAGCTGCGTATTGGGTATTTGGGAGAAAAATGATTTACCATCCAAAACGGATAACGATACAACCGAATATTCCATTATAGGTAAAGTTTATGGGGAAGAAGTGCGACAGATTCCGCCCTATGATGTTATAAAAAGACCGTTGACCGGTTCCAATCTGAGAGCAGAGGGATTGCCTTTTCAAGGTTGGCTGACTGATTCTACAGGAACTTTCAGAATAAAACATTTAAAAAAAGGACAATGTCTTTTGCGGGCAGAATTTATTGGCTTGAATTCTTGTGACACACTCGTCACCGTGTCCGGAACAACATGCACGGACACCTTACAACTGGTATTGACATTGCCTTATGACTATATCGAAGAATACGTATGTTCACCGGAATTGTCACGTGAATATATCAATAAAGGGCACCCGAATCTAAAACTGGTCATACCCATTGAACAAGACAAAAAAGTACGGGAACATATCTTTTGGAAAAAGTATGGAGTCAAATATTATAGCTATTATCCCCTGAAAGAAAACGGAAAGATGGATTGCTATTTAAACACGCCCAATCGTCTGTTGACAGCCTACAACCGGGAAGTGTTCCGCTATCTGGATGAAAAATTCGGGAAAACATGGCGCGAGGAAGTACCTCCCGGCATCTTCGGACTGGATAAATCATTGGATGAGCTACAGGATGAAAGCTGGCTTATCAAGACTTTGAACCGACGATGTAAATACCCGATAGTCTGGCAGAAGAAGAACAAAGGCTGTGTCTTGCGAGTTGCTTACGAAGTGAATCAGGATGGTTACATCACCACGGCCACTATTCTTGGTAAAACGCCCCGTACATTCCGAAAATCGGTACTGGATGTTTTACAATCGCTTAGAAATGAACCTACTGTCTTATGCCCCGGAAAGGATACGCTATGCATTCAATACAGACTGGATACCATGCCACTCCTTCCGAAGGCGGATGTGGTTATTACCGGTTATTCCACCTGCGACCAACCCGTCTTGATGAGATATGATGCCACCTTGATTGCCCGTACCCCTGAACCTCGTTTGGAAGCGGGTGTTCCGGTCTGTTATCTGAATGAGCGTGGAGATACCATTGTGCCATACGGCAGATATAAATTCTGTCAAACCGATACCATCAAAGGTATAGGCTTTGTATACGAAGACAAGCCAAGAGATGCCAGGATAGTCTGCATTAACGATGCAGGCAAGAAACTTTTTTATGTAGTCGAATGTGATAACGGACCTGATTATGTCAAGGAAGGGTTGTTCCGGATCATGGATGAGAAAGGCCTGATGGGTTTTGCCGATTCGTCGGGACACATAATCATTACTCCCCAATTCAAGTTTGCATACCCTTTTGAGGGAGGAAAGGCTAAGGTTACATTTACGGGAAAACAAAAAGTCGTATCCGGGTCTGACGGCGAAAAACATTATTGGGATAGTGAAGAATGGAGATATATAAACAGAAGATGTAAGTTTGTACAACCTTAAAGTCAAAGCGTATGAAAAAAATAGCGTACTTGTTATCAGTTTATTTATTCTGCTTGTTACCCAAATTGCAAGCGCAGGATATCGATTTTCCGCTGTCACTGTCGGAAATAGAAAAGTATGAGAGCCGCATCCGCATACAAAGGCTTCCCGCTGTCACCATCACCCATGCGGACGCCTACAAAATCAGGACACGACAACCAGTATATTCTCCTCGGACAAAAGAGATTGTGCTTGATATAATCAATATAGATGGCCCTACAGCCGAGCTTGAATATCATAATCTCAAACAGATGGTAAATGGCAAATGGCTCGGTTTCCCCTTTATAGACAATCTTGTATTCGCCATTGGAGGAAGAGATTTATCCAAAGGCGATACGCTACCCGAACATATCCGTATGTCCGAGTTTAAATATCCGTTAAAGCCCAACAGGTACCAGGCTAATTTTTATGTGTTTGCCAACATCCATACCTATTGCAATCTGACAGGTAAAAGTATTGTTTCCATAAAGGAGACGGAAATGGACGGTGCCTTTGCTTCCAAGGTATTACCATCCGATAATGATTCCATACGTATTTTTATATAAAAACCATACAAACCTGGAGGTACAACCGGTCTTTTTCCCTAGTATAAGTACAGACGAGCGATATATGGTACATCCCTTTGCCCGTTCCGGTTGGGTAGGAGAAGCGAACTATATGAAAAGCCGTGCCCGTTTAAAAGGTGGAGAAGCGATCCTGTTTACCATTCCTGTCTCATGGTATGTCAGCCGGATAACAGACAGAAACGACAAGGAACGATTCCAAGCAGGCAGGTTCTTTCAGGAAAATACCGAATAGGACTGCAACTCGAAATTTATATGGATACGGAATTTGAAGTAAAATAAATACAACCGCTTATGATAACAAGACTATTATTATTGGCAATGCTCCTGCCGCTAGCCGGCCTGTCACAGGTACAGGCGCAGGCAGACGGACGCTACATTGAAGTGACCGGGACATCCGAGATAGAGATCGTGCCGGACAGGATTCATTACATTATCGAAATCCGTGAATACTTCGAGGAGGAGTTTGATGGCAGGTCCAAACCGGAGGAATATCGTACAAAGGTTTCTTTGGACCGGATCGAACAGGGACTGCGGGAAGTGCTGCATGACGCGGGTATCTCCCCGGATGCCGTCCGTACGCAGGAGATCGGTGATTATTGGCGCAAGCAAGGGCAGGACTTTCTAGTGGCCAAGACCTTCGATATCACGTTACTGGATTTCAAACAGATCGATGAAATCCTCAAACGTATGGATACCAGAGGTATCCATACCATGCGCATCGGTGAACTGGAAAACAGGGACATGTTGTCCTACCATCAAAAAGGAAAAATTGCGGCCTTGAAAGCGGCGCAGAGGAAAGCGGCCTATCTGGTGGAGGCATTGGACAAAAAATTGGGACCGGTAATACGTATTGTAGAAGACGAAGCAGGTAGCAGCCTTCCTTTCTCACAGAGTAATGTGCTCTCCTCCAATGCCGTTTCATTTGACAGCTTCCGTACAATTAAAAAGAAATACTCCATGCTTGTGCGGTTTGAGATTGCAGATTGACAGGAATCGTAACTGCCTGAATATAAGGAATAATGTCATATACAGCCATTGCCTTCAATAACATGGGATATTCAGTAAATGCCCCTAAAAACTAAGATGGCATATGAAGATGATGGACCATAATCACTTCATATGCCCTTTTTATTGTATTTTTTCTATGTTTTCTCGCCTGAACTTATCCGGCAAGACATGATGTTGCGGAAGAAGTTTGATGACCTCTTCTGATTCAGTCTGTAAAACCATGTCATGCTGCTTTATCCAGTCTGTTTTTGATCTTGTCTATCATCCGTACGGCATTTGCCGTATGTATTCCGTCTTCCTGTTCCGCACCTTTATTCTTGAGAGTGAGTAATGTTGTTTCTGAGTGCCGAAGCTGCCTTCAAGCCGGGTGGCTCTCTCCCTTGAGAGTTCACTTCTGAGAACCTTTCTCAACTGCTCGTCCTTTGCCGCCCTTACCTTGCGTACGAAGGAAATGGATATCCCATATTTCGTGCAGAACTTTCTGTTGGCATTATTAGCATATATGGAGTCGGCAGCCACGCATCTTACCCTAACGCTCATAAGCTTTTGCTGCATACGGATACAGTCCTTAAGGCGTATACCCTCATTGAACGCCTTGAACGAGATGTGCTCGATGAAAGATATTCCGTCTATCTGTATGTTATTGACTTTTGCACCGAACTCAACGAACTTTGTTTTCTTACCTCTTACGATGGGACGTATATAATGACGGTCAATGCTGACAATACGGTCGCTGACCTTCCTGCCTTCAAACATTTCCTTTTCCTGTACAAGAACCTTTCCAACTATGGAAAGCCGTTTCTGATAATCCTGTGTATATCGGAGTGAAGCACCGTACTGCCTATGAATCTCATCTTTCTGCATGATAAACTTTTCAAGGAGCCTTATCATACGGCGCTTGAGCATCCTTGTCCTTGAAGCTTTCCTTTTTCTTTTCTTACAGTAAGACAGATAGGATTTTGCAACATCCGTATATTTGTTGCACAGACGCCTTATGCCAAGATCCCTACAATGCTGGCAGGTATGCCTGTAAAGCCACTCGATACTTTCCCAAAGGAGCTTCATGTCTGTAGGAAAACGCATGTGGCTTTCATAACATGTAGCATCAGTCATACACACGTGAAGGTTATCAAGGTAAGGCTTCCAATGTAAGGCAAGGACCTTCTGAAGAGCGTCAATGTCAAGACGGGATGCTATCTCGTTACGGATAGCGCTGACTATCTTGTAGTTGGTTATAGGGCTGGATGGATCTATCATAACTCCGCAGAACATCTGATAGTGTATGTTACCGTTAAGATGTTCTACCAGCTGTCTGTCGGAGAAGCCGGTGTAGGCCTTCAGTACCATAAGACCGATCTTTGTACAAGGACTGAAAATGTTCTTGTGGCTCAGACGCTACTCCGACAGACCTGCTTCTTTTGCTATACGCTCAAACGGAAACACGGAATGAAGTCTGCCAAGCTCACTCTCATTAAAACTCTTGCGATATTTTTCCAGAATATCAAATTCGGTAAAGCCCAAAGTAGGGTGAATTTCTGAAATATTTTGTATCTTAGCCATATCTTAGTCCGGAGATTTCCTCCGTTTGGGCTGCCAAACCTTATTTTCGGGGGAATACCTAAAGATACAAAAAAATAACTAATTCGCAATACTTTAAGTATGAATTAGTTGGCATAATTTTATGCTATTTACAGAATGTCCCTAACAATACTCTAATGAAAAGCATATTATAAACAGAGAATCGCTATAAACTTATTAGATTTATATAACGATTCTATAATTTATACAGGTACTTTATCGGGAGCTTACGATAATCTCCAGAACAGAGATTGTTGGGCCTAATGATGTGTGTACAGATTACCTTATTGTTGGGGCTTCCGAGAGTAAATTAGTTGTTGAAAACGAATATAAATATATCCAAACACGCTTTTTATGTTTCTTACTAATGCTCTCTGTATCATCTATAAACTTATCCTCAGAAAAATTTCAATTTATTCCATTACAAGATTTCACTTCCAACAGCGATATAAATTGGAGTAGGAGCATATCTGAAATAGATACTCAACTCTATGCAAAATACGAACTTTCAGAAGAAGAGATAGCTTTTATAGAATCAATGATAAAAACCGATGTAAGATAAACTTGCCATTTATGGATATTCTGAAAAACCAATTAGACATTCACTATTTGAGGGTGAATGTCCAATTTATGCCGGCCTATTTTAGATTAAAATCTCTTAGACCTTGCGGAATAGCAGGAACGCCATATTTACCAAAGAAAGCAACATATCGTTGTCTCAATTGATGAATATAAGGCGCATTTAATTTATACATTGTTCTTTTTGAGTCACATTCAGCTTTTGTCTTAATAGAGAAGGCTACTTTAAAATTAATGTATGCAGGTATATTATATATATCTTCTGAAAATGGGAATGAAGGCAAAATGTGCGTACTTAATTCCTCATTATTAAATAATTTCCTTATATTTGCCTTTTTGGGTTCTTTAAAATTTAAATAGTCTTCTTCTCCCCTTTTATATGAATTATTCTTTCGTAAAAAAACATCAATTTCTCTTTTAGTGAAAACCAAGAAATCCAATTGGTCTCTCTTATGCACTTCACATTCTGGTGTTATTAAGATTCCATAGTTATCCTCATTAAATTTAAAAATATCTCCTGTCATAATTGGAGCATTTTCCATTATCTGCGAGTAATATATTCGTCTATATAGTTTTGCAGTATTCTCTTCTACTCCAATTTCGTCACAGTCGTATGCATCAAGAGCTTCCCTTAAATTTTTGTTCTGAATCAATGATTCATTCAATATGTGATGAAAAACATCGATAATTTCTGATGTTGGTTCTCCTCCATCGTTTTTAATAGTATCTCTAATTTCTTTTATCCAATGAGGATTAGCTGCCTCTAATTCAAAGAAAATTCTTTGAGCTGACTGATTTATAGCATGACTCCAAATAAATGGGATCCTCATGTGTTTATTCTTTTCTTCAAAATCTTTAATTTCTTTTATTATAGTTTTGGCATCGTCGTCAATAGCTTCAGGTGTCTTCTTCTTGAATTGAACCTTTTCATGATACCGCTCTTGCAACTTGGACTTAGTAACAGCACCTAATTCATTTTCAGAATATATATATATCAAGGAATAAATGTCTGCACTACTTAAAAGCTGTTCTGGCGTTCTGTCAGGGAATTCTACACCTTCTAATTCATTAAGATTATCTTCCTCATTTTTAAAATTCCAATCTAAAATAATGGCTTTAAATGTTGAAGTCGCTTTTATTGTTGACTCTAAATCGTTTATATTGCATATAGGAATTACAGAGAAAGATGCTCCCTCTCTGAGTTTGTTGAATAGTTTATTCTCAAAAGATTCTACTTCTAACACTTTGTTATCAGCAAAAACAACCACTCCATCCATATTTAAGCCTCCTCTTGTTTAAACTTAATTATAAAATTAGCACCAGGCAAAATTATATCGTTACTATTATTTAGTAGATATATCTCTGAATTTATTCTATATAATAATTCCTTCACTATATATAAACCAAGCCCTCTACCATCTGCTTTCATAGAAACGAACTCATCAAATATAAATGGTGCAATGTCTTCTCTAACCCCATTACCATTGTCTGCAATAATGAGAGTTCTTTCTGCTGGATTAATTTCAAAGAATAGTTTCTTGCTTTGTATCTTTGACTCGTTAAGCCAATATATAGAATTATCAATAAGGTTTATTAAGACTTGCAGAATTGCACCTTCATTTGTTGATATACTAAAATCCATTGATATGTTATCAATATTTGTTTCTATCTTATCGGTAAATTCATATCTAAAATATTTCACGACTTTCTTTATGCTTTCTAGTATGGAAACATCCTTAATGGCTTTGCGTTGTATCTTAAACAATGGTTGAATGAGTTGCAAATCATCATATACTAGCATTAGATTCCCATCTAATTCATTCATAAAATCAACGAGAAAATCAGCAGAGATTGAATCTGTTTTAAGGCTGTGAATCATTCCTTTGATGTTCTCTCGCATTAAAAGAAGTAATCGTAAAGTATCATGTGAAGATTTTTCAACAGCCATACCAAGGCCTGCAAGATCTTCAACTATGCGCATCCTTTCTTCTACAATGGCTAAATGTTTGTCATATGCAGAAACGAATTTAGTAGCTGCTGCAAGTGACTCTTTGTCGTTTACTTTACTTAATTTATTTTTCATTTCTTCAAAAGACGAGTTTAACGTACTTTTGGTTTGGCTAAAATGTTTTTTTTGCTGCAACTCAACTTTGTACTTATCTATTTTAATTTCAGCATTAAAAATCTCTGTGGCAGCAGTCACAAGATTCCTGAAATCATCAAAAGCACCATTAGAATTTACAATCCCCTGTCTATTTGAAGCATCTCTAAGTTGTGGATTATTTTCTTGACTAATATAAATAAACCCCGTCAAATCATTGTAACTAATAAACTGTCCCGCTTTAATGGTAGAGCGTTTCTTGTCTAAATCCAACCAATCAACTCCTTTTTCACCATATGGATAAACTCTAACTCCATCACGCAAGACATATACAAAATTATCTTTGATAAATTTTTTTAAATCGTCATTTAAAATAGTTCTGTCTGGTTTCTTGAGATCGAATGCATAAAATGTAAAACAGAAAGCCCCACATTGAGGCTGATGCTCATATTTTTCTATCTCCTTAATACCTGTCAAACTATACCCCCTTTCAGAAAGCGCAGTACTATCCAGCAAATTGAAAGAACATTCTAATTTTCTTTGTGGAGCTTTTGATGTGTACTTAAAATTTATATTACAATCGTCATCGATGGCTCCAATCATTGTAAATTGAGATCGTTCAATCACATCATCAAAAGTCATTACTTCCTCTGATACATATGGCTTATTATCTACATACATTGAAATATTAAAATCTCGTTGTATATCAATTCCTAAAGATTTCGCATTTCTATCCAAAGGAGGAATTAATCGCTGAATATTTTTATAAAGATTTTTATAATCTGCTGAATTCCAATGTTCTCTTAAGTTATAGATGCGAATTATCGTCCCAGAATTATAATTCAATATTTCTGGCGGATTATTTACATACCATACATTTTTGACATCTTCGAGTAATTTGTAAGATGTGTTTTGATTAAATAAATTCGCATCTTCAGGGTTATAATCAGAAAAGTCCATTACAAGCTTAATCTCGTTTTCGTCTTTTGCTTTAGTGTATAATTCAATTTTTTCTCCTAATTTGTGAATTGCAAATCGTCCAATTCCTTTTTCACCCTGTATTACTCTACCACGAGTTGTTCTTGATTGCTTTTGTTGTTTTTTATTCAATTTATCTGGAGTTGCAGGACGCAACCATACATTCTTTATTGTTGAAAGTGTCATTCCACATCCAACATCTCGAATTTCTATATATGCTTGTTCTTCTAATGGCAAATCATGGAAACCAATATTACTCATATTCCCAAATCTTACTTCTGCTGTAGGAGAATCTGCGTCATAACAATTTTTTAAAAGTTCAATGACGGCAACTATCTTATCAGTAATCAGTTGGTCTCCTAAAATATTCATAAGCCTTGCATACGGCTTAAAAGGCATACTGTTATGTTCTATTATGGCCATGATTATCTTTTTTGTGCAAATATGACAAACTCTTCTGAATAAATTTTTCTACTACTGTCTTTTATACTCGCAAACTTTCCATTTGCATCTCTATAAGGAGTCAGAATCTTATTGGAAATTTTACGTCTATCAACTTCTACATTCACAAAACCTTCTTTTAACAAGCATTCTGTTAAATGTTTGGCATTATCTATCTTTACTCCTTTGTATTCAGTATTTCCAATCACAAAAAGACAAGCACCTCCAAAATTCAGCATTTCAGTCACTTTGTGGATGGCTAATTGCATATCAATGTAATATTGTGCAACAGAACGCGCTTTTCTTTTATCTGTTGAATACATTTTAAACACTATTTCTTGACCTATATTGTTTAACTTATTCTTATTTTCATAAAACTCATCTGAATGATACAAGCTACCAATAGAGCCTTCACGAAGCGACCTGAAATCATCAGTATATTCAAGCCAAAGCGTTGATAGTTGGTGTAAATCAGCATATTCATACGAGGTTACATACGGAGGGCTGGTTACTATCAAGTCAACAAATGGTTTATCAATATTTATATTTAAGATATTAGCTCTTCTTATATCTGCGTCACCATATTTTTCGTTAATATTTTCCAAATTGGCTCTTCGCATCATATTTACCTGATGTATATATGAAGAAAGTACATCTTTGGGCTGCTTCTTAGGATCAATTTGAGGCTTAATTGATTTTGTTAGCCATCGTGAGCAAGACTTTAGTATGTTAGAAAAAGCGCACAGAAAAAAATTACGATAGAATCCCTCGTCTGTAGCCAAATATATTGCAGACCTAAGTTTAAATAGTTCATCAATGTGTTCTTCATCAAACCAATAACGTATTCGCTCGTTAGAATATACGCTATTACTTTTATCTACACTGCTCGTTTTATACACAGCAATTATTCGGTCAAAAATATCCTTTAATTGTTCATCTTGGTACACATTGCTTTTGGTTTCTGCAATCAACGTTGCTACAGGATTTATATCACATCCCCAAAAATGCTTACCGTTTCTTACTGTTTCAAATGCGACCGTGCCACAGCCACAAAAAATGTCTGCTACGGTTTTAACTGATATATTATTATCTTCGGCTTTCCGAATCGCTTTTGTCGTTATAAATGCAGGAAATTTAGCGGGATATGCATGTATGCTGTGCATATGGGCTCACCCGATAAATCAGGGGGAAAATTCTTTAATTCTATAGAAAATTTGCACC
>OHQX01000850.1_pt1 | contig 11594 bp, 6 predicted proteins | sample 1578251 | NCBI WGS metagenome assembly OHQX01 (sample SAMEA3879507, study PRJEB24766) | human gut metagenome | biome: human-associated habitat; feature: feces | place: USA | collected 1985/1987
ATATTCGTTTTTACATTTGTTTATTCGATTATTTTATATGCTTTTTCAAAAGTAATAGAAGGTAATATGTTGGTTTTCAATTGTATGACAAAAATGTCCTGTTTTAGAAGTGATAGAGGAGTGATAGGGGAAAACGTCCTGTATCACTGCCTTTGGACGTTTGAATATGAATAGCTACAACCTTTGTAGTGATAGAGTGATAGAGGATTAGCAGAAAACTTCGTATGCAGATTACAATCTTGGAAAATTGTGATATACTTCGTTTTATTGTATATTTGTCAACAATAAGGTTATAGCTCCCGGCGAGATTTGCTGAAAAACAATTGTCGGAGTGTGGAGGACGTTTTCGGGATTCTCGGATTGACAATCTCAAAATGGAGAAAGGGTTTATCATTTAACAGTTAATTTATTATCATGAAATCAACAATCGTATTGGGAATAGGAGCTACCTTGCTGGCCTCCTGTTCTGGAAACAGACAAAAGGCGGAAGAAAAAGTAACACAGCAACAGAAGAAGCCGAACGTTATTTTCCTGATAGCCGATGATATCGGTTATGGCGACCTGAGTTGCAACGGATCGAAAACGATCCATACGCCGAATGTGGAACGCCTGGCAGCCCAAGGTGTTCGTTTTACGGATGCGCATGCAGTGGCTGCGACCAGTACGCCTTCGCGCTATTCGCTGTTTACGGGGCATTATGCTTGGAGGCGGAATGACACGGGGATTGCGGCTGGAAATGCCGGAATGGTCATTTGTCCCGAACAGCCGACTGTTGCCGATATGTTTCGTGAGTGTGGTTATACAACAGGTGCTATAGGTAAATGGCATTTGGGATTGTCTGACAGGACGGGAGGACAGGATTGGAATGGCTTTATCACGCCGGGACCTTCAGATATAGGGTTCGACTATTCCTATATAATGGCTGCCACAGGCGACCGTGTGCCTTGTGTGTGGGTTGAGAATCAGCGGATCGTCAATCTTGATCCGAATGATCCGATTGAAGTGAGCTATGAAAAACCGTTCCCTGGCGAACCGTTGGGAAAAGACCATCCGGAATTGCTTACCAAATTGAAACCGAGTCCGAACCATGGGCATGATATGGCGATCGTGAACGGCATTTCGCGTATCGGCTACATGAAAGGGGGCAAGCAGGCCTTGTGGGAAGATGAAAACATTGCAGACAGCATCACTTGCAAAGCTGTCCGATTTATTGAAAACCACAAAGATGAACCGTTTTTCCTGTATGTCGGAACCAACGACGCGCACGTTCCCCGTTGGCCGCATCCCCGTTTTGTCGGCAAGAGCGGCATGGGCCCTCGTGGCGACGCTTTGTTGCAATTCGACTGGACCGTAGGCGAAATAATGGGCGCACTCGAAAAAGCCGGTATTGCCGAAAACACCTTGATCGTGTTGAGTAGCGACAACGGTCCTGTTGTGGATGACGGTTATGCAGACCGGGCTGTGGAATTGTTGGGCGAACATAGACCCTGGGGGCCGTTCCGTGGTGGTAAATACAGTATCTTCGAAGCCGGTACGCGTGTTCCGATGATTGTGAGCTGGCCGGCTCAGGTAAAACCGGGTGTCTCCGACGCATTGGTATCACAGATCGACCTGTATGCCTCCATGGCAAGCCTGATGGGCAAGCCGCTCGAAGAAGGGGCCGGTCCTGACAGCCGGGATCATCTGGACGCATTCTTGGGGAAGGACTTGAAAGGGCGCGACTATGTGGTCGAAGTTGCCGGTTCTCTTTCTGTCTCCGACGGCGAATGGAAGTACATAGCTCCGAGTAATGGTGCTACTTATGCTAAACTGACGAATATCGAGTTGGGCAACAGCAAGGAAGAACAGCTTTACAACCTGAAGCAGGACATCGGAGAAAAGAAGAATCTGGCGGCCGAACATCCCGAAATCGTTGCAAAGTTGAAAGCTATATTGGAAAAGGAAAAAGCTAAATAGCCTTTTTACATAAAGTGTGAAAACGCCTGTGGGTAATCTAAAAAACATTCCTGCAGGTGTTTTTTGGTTAAAAATGGACGAGTTCATTTTATTCTGCTCCCGGTTTGCGTTATCTTTGCAAATCATTAGGCAGAAAATAGAAGGATAATGCTGGGATTGATAAGTAAAGGAATTGTTATTGGCGTACTGGTTTCCGCCCCGATGGGTCCGATCGGTATGCTATGTATACAACGAACGCTGAACAAAGGACGTTGGCATGGGTTTGTTACCGGATTAGGGGCTGCTCTGTCAGACGTGATCTACGCTGCACTGACTTGCTTGGGGATGGGAGTTGTGGTGAACTTTGTGGAGGCGAATCAGGCTCCTTTGCAATTGATCGGCAGTATCGTATTGGGTATTTTCGGCTATTATATTTTCCAATCCAATCCTGTCCGGAATCTTAGAAAACAACGGGAGAAAAAGTTATCTTTCACTCAGGATTTTATTACAGCTTTTCTTCTTACCTTTAGCAACGTATTAATCGTATTGCTATATATTGGTTTGTTTGCCCGCTTTGGTTTTGTCTTGCCGGAACATTCTGTTTGGATGCTGTCGGGTGGCATTGCTTTTATTGGGGTGGGGGCTGTTCTCTGGTGGTTCGGAATCACTTATATAGTTGCTAAATTGAAAAAATGGTTTAACGTGCGAGGTATATGGTTATTGAATAGGATTGTAGGATCGGTCATTATTGTTTTGGCTATAATCGGAGTCTTATCCGTATTGCTGACTTCTTATTTACATTTACCATTACTCCAAATCTATAATTGATAATGAAGAAACTGAAAGTCCCTTATTTGGAAACGCTGGACGTACTGGATCTGTCGTCCGTAGGCTTTTTGATGGAAAAGGCCCAGCGAGAGTCGATCGATGTGATTAACTGGGAGGAATATTCCTATAAGCCTATCGTGGCTTTCGATATCGCAAGATCGAAAGTGAATCTGTATATTCGTTACTTTGTAAAAGGCAATTCATTGAAAGCTCTTTATGAAACGGATGGTTCACCTGTCTATCAAGATAGTTGCGTGGAGTTTTTTATGAAGCGGGTGAATGATCCCAATTACTACAATTTCGAGTTTAATTGTATCGGAACATGTGATGCTTCCTATCGGGAATCGCGTGATTCGAAGAAATCTCTGACCCCCGAAGAGTATGCTTCGATACGTCGTTTTTCAAGTCTTCCTCATGTCGCTTTTACAGAGAAACTGGGGGTTTATAGTTGGGAGTTGGTGGTTGCCATTCCTTTCCGGTTGATGGGCCTCGATCCTGACAACCTACCGGAAAAGATAATGGGCAACTTCTATAAATGTGCGGACGATACGGAATTTCCGCATTTCGTAAGTTGGAGTCCGATTGATCTTCCCACCCCGAACTTCCATTGCCCGGAGTTCTTTGGGGAAATCTATTTGTAAATTAAGAATTAAAAATTAAGAATTAAGAAATGAATGCATAAGACACCATTTCTTAATTCTTAATTTTTCAACTCCTTGATTTTTACTTCCGAGATACTTGCATTGCCGGAGGTTATTACGATACGGATATCACTGGCGGTCGTGCCTTTGAACCGGTAATTCGTCAGCTCGTTCGTGGCTTCTACCGTCCCTTCATATACGGTCAGGAACTGGCCTCCGCCACCGGAGAGTTGGATTTCAAATTTTGCATCTTTGCTTTTTTCTTTCCAGGCAATCGCGATGTTGTTAGGAGAGGCGTTGTTTTCGAGTGCAAAAGTTATGTATTCACCTTTGTTGGCTTTCCAAGCCGTAGATGGGTTGCCGTCTAATACTGACGGAGCAGACTCCTGAGTAGAGCTGGCAATAACTGATTTCTGCTGTCGGGAAGCTGCCGATATGTTTGCCTGCTCTTTACCATATTCCACTACCGTGAAACGGTCGTTCAGGCGGATGTCTTCGGATGAGGCTCCGATCATAACCTTGAAGTCTCCCGGTTCTACCACCCAATGGTTATCGCTATTCAGCAGCTGCAAGTCGCGCGGTTCGATAGTGAAGGTAAGCTCTTTCGTTTCTCCCGGATTCAGATGGATACGGTCGAAGCCGACGAGGTTCTTCTCGTAGGTCGTAACACTGCTGAGGATATCGCGTACATATAACTGTACTACCTCATCTCCGGCACGTTTACCTGTATTCGTCACCTTGCAACGGACGGTGACCGGTTGAACCTGTGTCACGATAGCTGGCTGGATCGAAATGTCTGAGTATTCGAAAGTCGTATAACTCAATCCGTAGCCGAACGGGTACAACGGACCGTTCACGCGGGACATGTTGCCGTCCAACCCTTTGTTGCGTCCGCCGTCGACCTGTGCATTCGGTTTGGTCGGGAAGTTGAACGGAATCTGTCCGACTGTCTTCGGGAAGGTAACGGTCAGCTTTCCACCTGGGTTATAGTCGCCGAACAGAGCGTCTGCAATGGCCGTACCGCCTTGCGAACCCGGATACCAGGCTTCGAGGATAGCCGGAACATATTTGTCCGCCCAGTTAATAGACAACGGACGTCCGTTGATCAGCACCAATACGACCGGTTTTCCAGTGGCTACGACAGCTTGCAGCAAATCGAGTTGGCGGCCTGGCAAATCGAGGCTGGAACGTGATTTGTTTTCTCCGCAGGTGCGGTTACTTCCGCCCAGCACGACTACAGTCACATCGCTCTTCTTCGCGTTTTCCACTGCTTTGTCGATCTCGCTCTGTTCTTCGGCTGTCAACGGATAACGGATCAGTTCCGATTCCGGCCAATTGGCATCTACCAGATCACAACCTTTCGTAAAGAGCACGTCCGTTCCTGGTTTTACCTTATTCCGAATACCTTCCAACACGGTTGTCACTTCTACGGCAAGCGGGCCGTAGTGTGTCAAAGCGTATGCCTCTTCATCTGCATTCGGACCGCATACGGCGATTTTGGAAATTTTGTTTACATCTAAAGGAAGGACGGCATCCTGGTTCTTCAACAGAACGAGCGATTCTTTTGAAGCCTGCAAGGCTACCAGTTGGTTTTCGGCGCAGTTTACCTCTTTGTCGGTCTCTTTCAAATCGATCTGATACGGATGGTCGAACAATCCAACGAGGAATTTGACGCGCAAAATGTCACGCACTCGGTCATCAATGGTGGACATTGGAATAGCTCCTTCCGCGATCAGTTCGCGAAGTGGCAGGACGTATGAATCCGGTGAGCGGAATGTACAACGTATGTTCAATCCCGCCAATACGCTTTGTAGCACGGATTCTTTCATATCGGCGGCAGTTCCGTGTTTAGAGAAAAGATATTCGACGGCGTCGCTGTCCGATACCACATATCCGCGGAAACCGAATTCGCCACGCAGACGTGTCGTCAGCCAATAATAGCTGCTCTGAATGGGGAATCCGTCGTAATCGTTGTATGAACTCATGACTCCGAGGATCCCGGCTTCCTTGATCACCCGTTTCCAGGGATAGACATGGATCATCTCGACCTCGCGTGGTGACATTTGCGGATCTACGCGTGCCATCCCTTCGCGTCCGCCTTTGTTGTTACTGTAAGCGATATAGTGTTTGGAAGTGGCGGCAACCTGATGGTCAGTCTGCATTCCTTTTGCCATTTCGATACCTAACTCGGCTACTAGATATGGGCTTTCGCCGTATACCTCTTCATAGCGTCCCCAACGCTGGTCGCGCCCGACATCGAGGATCGGAGCATAGACATTGGTATATCCCAACAACCGTCCTTCGCGCCCGGTGATATAGCCGACCTTATGAACCAGGTTCCGGTTCCAGGTGTGTCCCAATCCCAACTGTGTCGGGAAGTTGGTGGCGATATAGCTTTCTACCCCACGTATGCCTTCGTTCGTGAAGTCGGTCGGGATGCCGAGGCGTGTCTCTTCGATAAAGAACCGTTGTACTTCATTCAAAGCCCAGGCATGACGGGAAGCCGGCCAGACATACGGGTTGTCGGAAGGAGGAAGTCCCCATTGCTGGAAACCGTTCAGATGTTCATCGATGGCTCCTATGCCGTCTTTCCAGAGTTGTTTTTTCCAGTCCGATGTCGGCAGGTCGTCTTTCAGTACCCGCTTGTAACCGTAGAGCGTAACCATCTGGCAGGTTTTTTCTTCAACATTCATCTGCGAAAGGAGGTCTTCGACACGTGCATCGATCGGGACCATAGGATCTTCATATACATCCTTTTTCCCATTCTTGTTGAAATCTATCCAGCCATTCCGGTAGATAGACTTGTTCGTTAATTTGTAAGTATCCGGTATCCGGATTTCCTGTGGTGTTTTGTTTTGTGCCTGCGTACAGAATGTCCCTGACAGGACAAGGCATGACGTAAGGACGGCGAGTTTGTTTTTCTTCATGGATTATAATTTGATATCGTTTAGTTCAACTAATTTGTTAACAATGGCGTATACGGTCAGACCACTGGCACTGTGTACCTGCAATTTCCGGGCGATGTTGCGTCGGTGTGTAACAACGGTGTGTGTGGAAAGGAACAGGCGGTCGGCTATTTCGCGGTTTGTCATCCCTTTGACGACACAGACCACGATTTCTTTTTCGCGTGCGCTGAGCGTCTGCTGTTCTTCGTTTTCGGTTTCCTCTTCCGGTGACGTATGGAGGCGTTCCAGCTTGTGGCGGATCTCGTCCGGGCTGTCATAGATGTTGATCTGGTCGTCGTAAGGTCGCAGCAGGGCATGATCAGCGACGGCATACAGCAGGGCTATGCATTTCATTTCCGTACAGCCGGTTTCTTCCTTGAGAAGCTGAATGGTGTAGTAACCGGGAAGTGACGGGTTAATAATCAGTATGTCTGGTTTGTGTGAGCGAAGTGTCTCTTGCAAAAGCTCCGCAGTGGCAATTTCGATGATCTGGATGCGGAATCCGGGAATTCGCTTTAATACTGCTTCGAGCCCACTGCGGATGATGGCAGACGGTTCGGCAACCGCTATGTTTAATAAGGCGCTCATAGGCATCACTGTATTGTTTTTTCAAGAGTCAGGATCGCCGGGACGAAAAGATAGTCTTCTACGTGGTTATGGGAGGCCAGATCTTGTTCGGTCGCGAAGATGTCAAACAAGACGCTGTTCAGCAGGTTGCTTCCGGGTCCCGGATAATACTTGATCAAGATATTTTTCAGTTCGATAATCTTCATTTCGATCTGATCATGATGTTTTCGGAAGATCGTTATGTTGTATTTCGGGTCTTTTATCCCTTTTAATAATCCCCGGACGTATGGAAATACTGTCTTTTCTTCATACGACATGTGTTTGTGGACTTCTGCTGCATATTCGTCGAAAAATTTAGTGATAACGAACGCCACATCTTTCGGGCAGTCTGCAATAGCATCGGTCAGTTTACGGCGGATATGGGGCAGCCGGAAGTCCAGGAAATAGGCGTGTGCATTATGCAGATAAGTGATCAAAGCCTCGATCGACAGACATTTGTCAATGTTTGTCATCGGCGCGGATATCTCTTCCGTCAGAAAGTTTACGACGGTCAGGAACGTGCAGGGATCGACACCGTTTTGACGGCATACCTCTCCGATATTCTTTTCTCCGAATCCGAGTGCAATACCGAAGCGGCTCATGACGAGCACCATCGGATAATTCTCACAGATCAGATCACTCATTTTATCGGTTTCCCGATATTTACCATTCTTATACATAGGCTTTTCTCTCTTGTCTTGGTGTTTGAATAGCCAAAGATACATAAAAAATAGATTCCGCAGACTGCGCTTACAGAATTAGTAAATTCGGTAAGTCAGATAGTTCCAACGATTGAAATAAAAGTTTCGACCGCAGACACATTTGTTTTGCGGCAGGAAACGAATGATTTGTGGATTTTAGGAAAATATCCGTCTTGCCTAGGGACTGAAAAGGGCTGTTTTGGGTAGTAATTCGCAAAAAAGGTGTTTTTTACATTTTGACAGTTTTTGTAATGGGTTGATTAATAAAGATATACTAATTTATATAATGTACGCGTAAATGAAGAATTTTAAGAGTGAAATTGGGTGTGTGATTGTATGTAAGATGTTGATATATAGAAAAATAAGAGGATATTTAGAAATGACTAATGAAAACGTACGTTTTTTTCGTCATTTTTTTGGAGCATTCAGTAAGTTCGTGAGCAAAAGAAGGTTTTTTGTACATATTAAGCTATCTGATTGATAAGAAAGAATATAGAAAAGAAAAAAACTTTGAAGAAAGAATTGCAGGTTTAAAAAGTATATGTATTTTTGTAGCTGAAAAATGACGAAAAAAAACGTACGTATTCGATTTCAAGATACAATAGTTAACAAACGTACGATAAGAACTGAACTTTTATAAACATTAGTATTAATATTAAATTTAGAATTATGAACAAAAAGTTTTCTACTCTTTTGTGTGCTAGCTTACTGTTCTCTTCAGCTTTTTCAGCTGTAAATGCGGGCAATATTAGAGGCTATGCACAAGGAAGTGATGCTGCTGCAATTTTAAAATTGGATAAGGCAGCGCTGAGTGGAGTGTATCAGTTGAGAGTTGGTACAAAGGGACAAGATGGAGTGCTTGCTATTAAAGATGGTAAGTATGTTATTCAAAAAACGACTGCAATTACAGATCTGCAAAGTTCTTTATGGTGTATAACAATAACAGAAGAAGGACAAGGTAAGGAGCCTATTTACGATTTTGTAAATAAAGCAACGGGTGAATTCTTGGCTGTTTCTGAAGCTGATGTTCAAGATCTGGTACTTGGCAAGGAAACAAGTATTAGTGGTGGTTTGTCTGTTGGTGAAACTTTTGGTGGTTGGGCCTTTTCCAGTACTTATGCAACAGATTTGGAGCAGGAGCAACCCATGTTTACCTATCAAGAAGCTGATCATGTTTTAGTTTTGACTACTAATAATAAAGGTCAGTTACAGGTGAAAAAAGTGTTGGCCAAGGAGGTCGATAAGGTTTCTAATGCGGTTAAGTTTACTGTCTTTAACGCAGGAACTTATGTGTTAAGTGCAAACGAAATCAACGCTTATTTGAAAGATAATAAGAATGTTCTTACATTTACTCCGGATGCAAAGGCTGATGTAAATCCGTTTACTTCAAATGCATTTGTTGCTAAGCCGTTAAACAAAGGTTTGGCATCCGACCATAATTTTGTTTATGTAACATCAAAAGCAAATGAAGAATTGTATTTGAAAGTCGATACTGCTGCTAATAGTACTGGTATTGGTTTCTTGAAATTCGGTTGGACTGATAACATTAAAAATAAGGTTGAAGGTGGCTTGTTGGATGCTCAGCATCAATTCTTGTTCTCTTATAAGCCGTCTGTTGACTCTTTGTTTATTCAGGTGAAAGAAGCTCGTTATAAAAATGAGAAACAACCTGAAAAATATTGGAAGGATGTCACAGATATTAGAACGTATGGTGCTGCATATGCAAATATAAATCTGAATGATAGCGAGATGGATGCTGTTAATGCAAAGTGTGTTCCTTCTAAATTGTTCGTTAAATTGCAGGACTTTACCACATCTTTGAGTGTTGCAACTATTGGCGAAAGACCTATTAATACAAAGATCGGTTTCGGTCTGAAAGGCTGTTTTGTAACTAGTGATAAGACTTCTGTTGACAACGGTTTGTATATCATCAAGAATGCAAAGGGTCAGGTATTGGCTGCTCCTATTCATAAAAATGCAGAAGGTAACAAAGAATATGCAATCGAATGGGTGACATTGGACGAACAGGAGCCGTTACATATGCCTGCATACCAGTGGGTTATTACAAAAACATTGAATGCAGAGGTGTCTCAACCGGTTTCTCCGGTTAAAATTGTAAACCGTGAATTCCCGAATGCGAAAGATTGGGATAACGTTCAGTTCCGTTTGAATGAAGATGGTGAAATCTATACACTTACAACGGGTGCTGATATGTTGAACAACGTAACGTTTGTTCAGATCAAAGACTCTGCAATCATCAAAGATAAGAAGTTAGGTTACAAACATATCGACTCAAAAGATTTGTTGGTCAACAGATATAAATTCAATTATCTGAACCCGTTCTCAATGGAATATTGGATTGCTAACGGTACAGGTAAAGATTCTTTGATCTATGTTAAGCAGGATGCTGGCGATTATGCTTTGGTTGAAGGTTCTACATACGAATATGGTATCGATGTTGATGCCGCTCTTTTGAAAAAGATTCCGGGACTGGCTCAGTTGGAAAGAACGAATTATGTCATTGCTAAAGATGAACAGGATCGTTTGGTTGAAGCTTATGGAAGCAAGTATTCAATGGGTGTAGCAAACTATGATTCTAATATGGTTGTTGATACATTCTTCTTTAAAGAAAATAACCACTATGATGGTAAGGACTTCTATGCTATCGTCGAATCTTATTATAATAGCACTGCTCATGCTACTGAAATTCAAAATACAGGTGTTACGAAGAAAGTCGGTATCGCTGATGACGGTATGAGTGCTGGTCTGAAAGTTCAGTTCCTGAATGAAACAAGAACTTCTGCTTTCACTGTTGAACCTTCTACAACTCCGTTGTATCGTCGTTTCAACAACGTTGCACTGAGTGAAAGCGCAACGGACGGCCGTGACAGCTTGAGATTCTTTGAAACTATCCGTAAGGAATACTTGATGGATGAAAACAATAGCAACTTGACTGATGCTAATGTTGACTATCTGGGTATGTGGACAGCTGACAAAGCAACAGGTTTGTCATTCCAGATCGATACTGCTTGGGTTAATCGTGGTGCTGGTTATATCAAACCGCAATACTTGATTTCGGTTGCACATAACGACTTTGCTGGAACTCCGGGTAAACCTTGTACGGAAGATGGTCCTCACGTAGACAAAGACGGTAATATTACAGACGCAGAACATTGTGTTCACGCTACTCCGGCTATCCCTGGCTTCGAAAGAGCTAAATATTTGGTAAGTTTCCAGGATTCTGTAGATGTTTACGGTCAGGACAAACCTTATGCAGATATCAAGGGTGGTTATACTCGCGTAGGTTTCGTTGAAGGTATCCGTGTTGCCGATACGTTGTGGATCCTGCCGGCAGAATTCGTAGCTTTGGCTAACGATAAGATTAGCTTCGATGCTTTGGAAGCTTATAATGATTCTGTGAAAAATCTTGCTTCTAAATCATATTTGATCAAGAATCAACTTGACGGTAACGAACATAAGAATTACACTTGGTCATTCCGTTATGTACATCCGGAAAATGCAGGTAATGTAACGGAAGAAGGCGTAGAAAATCAGTTCTTGTTCGAATCGAACAACTATGACAATAAGATTATTGCACCTGAAAATGCTGCATGGTTGAAGATTCAGAATGGTTGTGTGGTTTTGACAGACAAATCATCTACATTCTCACATGCTGCAACAGGTGGCGACGGAGCTTTGATCTTCAATGTTGAAAATAAGGTTGACGATCAGCTGGCAACAGACAACGAAGAAATTGCAACATCTGAAGTTACAGTAATCGCTTTGCAAGGTGCTGTACGTGTAGCTAACGCTGAAGGTAAGAAAGTTGTTATCACTAACATCTTGGGCCAGACAGTTGCTAACACAGTTATCACTTCAAGTGATGCAACAATTGCTGCTCCTCAGGGCGTAGTTGTAGTAGCTGTTGAAGGTGAAGA
>OHQX01000864.1_pt1 | contig 11431 bp, 7 predicted proteins | sample 1578251 | NCBI WGS metagenome assembly OHQX01 (sample SAMEA3879507, study PRJEB24766) | human gut metagenome | biome: human-associated habitat; feature: feces | place: USA | collected 1985/1987
CTCATCATCTGAGAAATACTCCTAATGTGATAGGGTTCTTGGGTGGTTCGGAAAAACCCGTACCTCTGAGACAGTCGGAAGTGAATCGTATACTTGGTACGGTCGACGAATTGCAGGAATCAGGTGAAGACTTGAGTATCCCGTATGTAGTCGGCGAGACTGTAAAGGTGAATTACGGTCCGTTCAGTGGATTCAGTGGAATCATTGAAGAAGTGAACACCGAGAAGAAGAAACTGAAGGTCATGGTCAAGATATTCGGACGGAAGACTCCGCTCGAATTGGGCTTTATGCAAGTTGAAAAAGAATAGTGCAGGTGTTACGCTGTAGTATTCTTCATTAATGTTTATATATATAAATCAATTAGAAAATGGCTAAAGAAGTTGCTGGACTAATCAAATTACAGATTAAAGGAGGCGCGGCAAATCCATCACCCCCAGTAGGACCTGCATTGGGTTCCAAGGGTATCAATATCATGGAGTTTTGCAAGCAATTCAACGCCAGAACCCAAGACAAAGCAGGAAAGATTCTTCCTGTGATTATCACTTACTACGCAGACAAGTCTTTCGATTTTGTAATCAAGACTCCTCCCGTGGCTATCCAGTTGTTGGAAGTGACGAAGCAAAAGAGTGGTTCTGCTGAGCCTAACCGTAAGAAAGTTGCCGAGATTACTTGGGAACAGGTTCGTACGATTGCTCAGGACAAAATGGTTGACTTGAACTGCTTCACTATCGAGTCTGCTATGACTATGGTAGCTGGTACAGCTAGAAGTATGGGTATCGCTGTAAAAGGGGAATTCCCGGGTAATAACTAATAAACTTCAATTATAATGGGTAAACTGACAAAAAATCAAAAGTTGGCTGCAGAAAAAATTGAAGCAGGGAAAGCATACTCACTGAAAGAAGCTGCACAGTTAGTTAAAGATATTACTTTTTCTAAGTTTGATGCTTCATTAGATATTGACGTACGTTTAGGTGTAGACCCTCGTAAAGCTAACCAGATGGTTCGTGGTGTAGTTTCATTGCCTCACGGAACAGGTAAGCAAGTGCGTGTTTTGGTTCTGTGTACACCTGATGCTGAAGCTGCTGCAAAAGAAGCTGGTGCTGACTATGTTGGTCTTGATGAATATATTGAAAAGATCAAAGGTGGATGGACTGATATTGATGTAATCATTACAATGCCGTCTATCATGGGTAAGATCGGTGCTTTGGGTCGTGTTCTTGGTCCTCGTGGATTAATGCCGAATCCGAAGAGTGGTACTGTAACTATGGATGTAGCTAAGGCTGTTAAGGAAGTTAAGCAAGGTAAGATTGACTTTAAGGTTGATAAGAGCGGTATCGTTCATACTTCAATTGGCAAGGTTTCTTTCACTGCAGATCAGATTCGTGATAATGCGAAAGAATTTATCGCTACTATCATTAAATTGAAACCAAGTTCAGCTAAGGGTACTTATATTAAGAGTATTTATCTTTCAAGTACTATGAGTAAGGGTATCAAGATTGATCCCAAAACTGTAGAAGAAAACTAACAATAAGGAGGAATCATGAGAAAGGAAGATAAAGGCGTTATTATTGGTCAGTTGGCTGAAACCGTTAAGCAATACGGACATTTCTATTTGGTTGACACAACTGCTATGGATGCAGCTAAGACAAGTGAACTGAGAAGAAAATGTTTCAAAGCAGGTATTAAGCTGGTTGTTGTGAAGAATTCTTTGCTTCACAAAGCTCTGATGAGCATGGAAGGTGTTGATTTCTCTCCGTTGTTCGATTCTTTAAAAGGTACAACTTCAGTAATGTTTAGCGAAGTAGCTAACGCTCCTGCAAAGTTGTTGAAAGAATACAAAGAGGAAATTCCTGCATTGAAAGCAGCTTATGCTGAAGAAGGTTTCTATGTAGGTGCTAATCAACTGGATGCTCTTTGCAACATTAAGAGTAAGAATGAAGTTATTGCTGATATTATTGCATTGCTGCAATCACCGGCGAAAAATGTTATTTCTGCTCTTCAATCAGGTGGTAACACCATTCATGGAGTTCTTAAGACTCTGGGCGAACGTGCCGAATAATCAATTTTATAATCAATTAGTAACAAACAATTAAAATCATACAAAAATGGCAGATTTGAAAGCTTTTGCAGAACAATTAGTTAACTTGACAGTAAAAGAAGTTAATGAACTTGCAACTATCCTTAAAGAAGAATACGGTATTGAACCTGCTGCTGCAGCTGTAGCTGTTGCTGCTGGTCCTGCTGCTGGTGCAGCTGCTGCTGAAGAAAAAACATCTTTTGATGTAGTTTTGAAGAGCGCTGGTGCTGCAAAATTGCAGGTTGTTAAAGCCGTTAAAGAAGCATGTGGTCTTGGCTTGAAAGAAGCTAAAGACATGGTAGACGGTGCTCCTAGCACAGTAAAAGAAGGCTTGGCTAAAGACGAAGCTGAATCACTGAAGAAAACTTTGGAAGAAGCTGGAGCTGAAGTTGAGCTTAAATAATATTAGCCTGAGTATCAGGTAATACGGTTAGGAATCCTCTAGTAGAGGATTCTTAACCTTTTTGTGTCTATATTATTATTAAGTTCTACAAAATATTAACAAATGTCTTCAAATACTGAAAATCAAAGAGTTAATTTTGCTTCCATCAAGAATCCGATGAAGTATCCGGATTTCTTGGAAGTGCAATTGAAGTCATTCCAAGACTTTTTACAGTTGGATACCCCGCCCGAAAAGCGTAAGAATGACGGGCTGTATAAGGTATTCGCTGAAAACTTCCCTATTGCTGACACTCGTAATAACTTTGTCCTTGAATTCTTGGACTATTACATTGATCCGCCTCACTATTCAATAGACGAGTGTTTGGAGCGCGGGCTCACATACAGCGTGCCTTTGAAAGCAAAACTGAAGTTGTATTGTACTGATCCTGATCATGAAGATTTCGATACGGTTATTCAGGATGTTTATCTGGGTCCTATTCCGTATATGACTCCGAAAGGAACTTTTGTTATTAATGGTGCTGAGCGTGTAGTTGTTTCTCAGTTGCACCGTTCTCCGGGCGTGTTCTTTGGTCAGAGCGTACATGCTAACGGTACTAAATTGTACTCTGCCCGTATTATTCCATTCAAAGGTTCATGGATCGAATTCGCTACAGATATTAACAATGTAATGTATGCGTATATCGACCGTAAAAAGAAATTGCCTGTTACTACTCTGTTAAGAGCTGTAGGTTTTGAAAATGATAAAGATATCCTCGAAATCTTCAATTTGGCTGAAGACGTTAAGGTTAATAAGACTAACTTGAAGAAAGTCGTAGGAAGAAAACTCGCTGCTCGTGTTTTAAAAACATGGACAGAAGATTTCGTAGATGAAGACACAGGTGAAGTTGTTTCTATTGAACGTAATGAGGTTATTATCGACCGTGAAACTGTGATTGAAGAGGATCATATCGATGAAATTATAGACTCAGGCGTTCAGAATATCCTTGTTCACAAGGAAGAAGCGAATTCATCCGACTACTCTATTATATTTAATACCCTTCAGAAAGACCCGAGCAACTCTGAAAAAGAGGCTGTACTTTACATTTACCGTCAGTTGCGTAATGCAGATCCGGCTGATGATGCCAGTGCTCGTGAGGTTATCAATAACCTGTTCTTCTCTGAAAAAAGATATGACCTTGGCGAGGTAGGACGTTACAGAATCAACAAAAAGTTGGGACTGACTACGGACATGGATGTGAAGGTATTGACAAAACAAGATATTATTGAAATCATTAAGTATCTGATTGAGCTGATTAACTCTAAAGCGGATGTTGATGATATTGACCACTTGAGTAACCGTCGTGTACGTACTGTAGGAGAACAGTTGTCCAATCAATTTGCGATTGGTCTGGCACGTATGTCTCGTACCATCCGTGAGCGTATGAATGTGCGTGACAATGAAGTGTTTACTCCGATTGATTTGATTAATGCGAAGACTATTTCTTCTGTTATCAATTCATTCTTTGGAACAAATGCTTTGTCGCAGTTCATGGATCAAACTAATCCATTGGCTGAAATCACTCACAAGCGTCGTTTGTCAGCGTTAGGACCTGGTGGTCTGTCACGTGAACGTGCTGGTTTTGAGGTTCGTGACGTACACTATACTCATTATGGTCGTTTGTGTCCGATTGAAACTCCTGAAGGTCCGAATATCGGTTTGATTTCTTCTTTGTGTGTGTATGCTAAGATTAATGAGCTTGGCTTTATTTCAACTCCTTATCGTAAAGTAGCTGATGGTAAGGTGGATATATCTGATGAAGGTATTGAATATCTGACAGCCGAAGAGGAAGAGGATAAGATAATCGCTCAGGGTAATGCTCCATTGGATGATGAAGGCAAATTTGTTCGTGAGAAAGTAAAAGCTCGTCGTGATGCTGATTATCCTGTTGTTACTCCTGACCAGGTAGAGTTGATGGATGTTTCTCCACAGCAGATTGCTTCTATCGCTGCTTCTTTGATTCCGTTCTTGGAACATGACGATGCTAACCGTGCATTGATGGGATCAAACATGATGCGCCAGGCAGTTCCTTTGTTGCGTACAGAGGCTCCTATTGTAGGTACAGGTATTGAAAAACAGTTGGTTGAAGACTCTCGTACTCAGATTGCAGCAGAGGGTGATGGTGTTGTAGAATATGTCGATGCAACAACTATTCGTATCTTGTATGACAGAAATGAAGATGAAGAATTTGTAAGCTTTGAACCTGCTTTGAAGGAATACAGAATTCCTAAATTCCGTAAGACTAATCAGAGCATGACCATTGACCTCCGTCCTACTTGTGATAAAGGACAGCGTGTGAAGAAGGGTGATATCCTGACTGAAGGATATTCAACTCAGGGTGGTGAGCTTGCATTGGGTAAAAACCTGTTGGTGGCTTATATGCCTTGGAAAGGTTATAACTACGAGGATGCTATTGTATTGAATGAACGCGTTGTACGTGAGGACTTGCTGACTTCTGTACACGTTGATGAATATATTTTGGAGGTCCGCGAAACGAAACGCGGTATGGAAGAATTAACTTCTGATATTCCTAACGTGAGTGAAGAAGCTACTAAAGATTTGGATGAAAACGGTATTGTACGTGTAGGTGCACGTATCGAACCGGGTGATATCCTGATTGGTAAGATTACTCCGAAAGGTGAATCAGATCCTTCTCCGGAAGAAAAATTGCTTCGTGCTATTTTCGGTGATAAGGCAGGTGATGTGAAGGATGCTTCATTGAAAGCTTCTCCGTCATTACGTGGTGTCGTTATTGACAAGAAGTTGTTCTCACGTGTTATCAAGAGCAGAAGTGAGAAGAATGCCGATAAGGCTATTCTGCCTAAACTGAATGATGAATTCGAAGAAAAGGCAGCAAAACTGAAAGATATCTTGATTGAGAAACTATTGGTTTTGACTAATGGTAAGGTTTCCCAAGGAGTGAAAGATTATTTGGGAACGGAAGTTATTGCCAAGGGGGCGAAGTTCACCAAACGCGATTTGGAATCATTGGATTATACTATTATCCAGTTGAGCAAGTGGACAGCTGATGCTCATAAGAATGACATGATTCGTGACTTGGTGATGAATTATTTGAAGAAATATAAAGAATTGGATGCTGAATTAAAGCGTAAGAAGTTTGCTATCACTATCGGTGATGAACTTCCTGCGGGCATTATTCAGATGGCTAAGGTTTATATTGCCAAGAAGCGTAAGATTGGTGTAGGTGATAAGATGGCGGGACGTCACGGTAACAAGGGTATTGTTTCTCGTGTGGTTCGTCAGGAAGATATGCCGTTCTTAGCAGATGGTACTCCAGTAGATATCGTATTGAATCCGTTGGGTGTGCCTTCTCGTATGAATATTGGTCAGATTTTCGAAGCCGTATTAGGTCGTGCCGGAAAAGAGTTGGGTGTGAAATTTGCTACTCCTATTTTTGACGGTGCTTCTATGGATGATTTAAATGAATGGACAGATAAAGCTGGATTGCCTCGTTATTGTAAGACTTATCTTTGTGATGGTGGTACAGGCGAACGCTTTGACCAACCTGCAACAGTGGGTGTAACTTATATGTTGAAACTAGGGCACATGGTTGAAGATAAGATGCATGCCCGTTCTATCGGTCCGTACTCCCTTATTACTCAGCAGCCGCTTGGTGGTAAGGCACAGTTCGGTGGTCAGCGTTTCGGAGAAATGGAAGTTTGGGCGCTTGAAGCATTCGGCGCAGCACATATCTTACAGGAAATCCTGACCATTAAGTCTGATGACGTTGTAGGACGCTCAAAGGCTTACGAAGCTATTGTGAAAGGTGAACCTATGCCAACTCCGGGTATCCCTGAATCTCTGAATGTATTGTTACACGAACTGAGAGGTCTTGGCTTGAGTATCAACCTTGAATAATAAAAAAATATAACTCTTTACATTATAAATAAGGAAGTATGGCTTTTAGAAAAGAAACTAAGATAAAGAGTAATTTCTCGAAAATCTCAATTGGCTTGGCTTCACCCGAAGAAATCCTTGAGAATTCGAGCGGTGAGGTGTTGAAGCCTGAAACGATCAACTACCGTACCTACAAACCGGAACGTGATGGTTTGTTCTGCGAGCGTATTTTCGGTCCGGTGAAAGATTACGAATGTCATTGCGGTAAGTACAAACGTATCCGTTATAAAGGTATTGTTTGTGACCGATGTGGCGTTGAAGTGACTGAAAAGAAGGTCCGTCGTGAACGTATGGGACATATTCAGTTAGTTGTGCCTGTAGCGCATATCTGGTATTTTCGTTCATTGCCGAACAAGATCGGTTATTTGTTGGGGCTGCCTACAAAGAAACTAGACGCTATTGTATATTATGAACGTTATGTGGTTATCCAGCCGGGTGTGAAGGCTGAAGATGGCATTAATAAATATGATTTGCTTTCTGAAGAAGAGTATTTGGATATCTTGGATACACTTCCTAAAGAAAACCAATATTTGGAAGATACAGATCCGAATAAGTTTATAGCTAAGATGGGAGCAGAAGCCATTTATGATCTGCTCTCAACTTTGGATTTGGATGCTTTATCTTATGAATTACGTCATAAAGCAAGTAATGATTCTTCGCAGCAACGTAAGAACGAGGCTTTGAAGCGTCTGCAGGTAGTTGAATCGTTCCGTGCATCTCGCGGACGTAATAAACCTGAATGGATGATTGTACGTATTGTGCCGGTTATTCCTCCTGAACTGCGTCCATTGGTTCCGTTGGATGGTGGCCGTTTCGCTACCTCTGACTTGAATGACTTGTATCGTCGTGTGATTATCCGTAACAACCGTTTGAAGCGACTGATTGAAATCAAGGCTCCCGAAGTGATTTTGCGTAACGAAAAACGTATGTTGCAGGAGGCTGTCGATTCCTTGTTCGATAACTCACGTAAATCAAGTGCAGTGAAGACTGACGCTAATCGTCCATTGAAATCACTGTCCGATAGCTTGAAGGGTAAGCAAGGACGTTTCCGTCAGAACTTGCTGGGTAAGCGTGTTGACTACTCTGCTCGTTCGGTTATCGTTGTTGGTCCTGAATTGAAGATGGGTGAATGTGGTATTCCTAAACTGATGGCTGCAGAGCTTTACAAGCCGTTTATCATCCGTAAGTTGATTGAACGTGGTATTGTGAAGACTGTAAAATCTGCAAAGAAGATTGTAGACCGCAAGGAGCCTGTGATCTGGGATATCTTGGAACATGTCATGAAAGGTCATCCTGTATTGCTGAACCGTGCGCCGACTCTGCACCGTTTGGGTATTCAGGCTTTCCAACCGCATATGATTGAAGGTAAAGCTATTCAGTTGCACCCGTTGGCTTGTACAGCGTTCAATGCCGACTTCGATGGTGACCAGATGGCGGTTCACTTGCCTTTGAGTAATGATGCGATTCTGGAAGCACAGATGTTAATGCTTCAAGCTCATAACATTCTGAATCCTGCTAATGGTGCTCCTATTACTGTGCCTGCGCAGGATATGGTACTTGGTTTGTATTATATTACCAAGCTGAGAAAAGGGGCTAAAGGTGAAGGCTTGACTTTCTACGGTCCGGAAGAGGCTTTGATTGCTTATAATGAAGGTAAAGTGGATATTCATGCTATCGTCAACGTAGTGGTGAAGGACTTGGACAAAGATGGCAAAATCGTAGATGTGATGATGAAAGAAACCTCCGTAGGGCGTGTGATTGTAAATGAAATCGTTCCAGCGGAAGTGGGGTACTTGAATACCATTATTTCCAAAAAGTCTTTGCGAGATATCATTAGTGATGTTATCAAAGCTGTCGGTGTTGCACGTGCTTGTGAATTCTTGGATGGTATTAAGAACTTAGGTTACTATATGGCGTTCAAGGGTGGTCTGTCATTCAACTTGGGTGATATTATTATCCCGAAAGAAAAAGAAGAACTGGTAAAACGTGGTAATGAGGAAGTGGAACAGATTATGATGAACTATAATATGGGTTTCATTACTGACAATGAACGTTATAACCAGGTTATCGATACATGGACTCACGTGAACAGTGACCTGTCTGATATACTTTACAAGACGATTAAGAATGATGACCAAGGCTTCAATTCAGTATTTATGATGCTTGATTCCGGGGCCCGTGGTTCTAAAGAGCAGATTCGTCAGTTGTCTGGTATGCGTGGTTTGATGGCAAAACCGCAGAAAGCCGGTGCTGAAGGCGCACAGATTATTGAAAACCCTATTCTTTCAAACTTTAAAGAAGGTTTGTCTGTGTTAGAGTATTTTATTTCTACCCACGGTGCTCGTAAAGGTTTGGCGGATACAGCGTTGAAGACTGCTGATGCGGGATACTTGACCCGCCGTCTGGTAGACGTGTCGCATGATGTGATTATCAATGAAGAAGATTGTGGAACACTTCGTGGTTTGGTTTGTACGGCTTTGAAGAATAACGATGAAGTTATTGCTACTTTGTACGAACGTATTCTAGGACGTGTTTCTGTACATGATATCGTCCATCCTACTACTGGTAAACTGATTGTAGCCGGTGGAGAGGAGATTACAGAGGATATTGCGCAGGAAATCGAGGATTCTCCGATTGAAAGCGTTGAAATCCGTTCGGTATTAACTTGTGAATCTAAGAAAGGGGTATGTGCTAAGTGTTATGGACGTAACTTGGCATCCAGTCGTATGGTTCAGAAAGGTGAAGCAGTCGGCGTAATCGCTGCCCAATCTATTGGTGAGCCGGGTACACAGTTGACATTGCGTACATTCCATGCCGGTGGTATCGCAGGTAATATGGCTGCTAATGCAAGCATTGTGGCCAAGAATAATGCACGTTTGGAATTCGAAGAATTGCGTACGGTAGATACGGTTGATGAAATGGGTGAGGCTGTGAAAGTGGTAGTCGGTCGTTTGGCTGAAGTCCGCTTTATCGATGTGAATACAGGGATTATCCTGTCAACTCATAATGTGCCTTATGGTTCAAAATTATATGCTGCGGACGGTGATATTGTTGAGAAAGGAAAACTGATTGCTAAGTGGGATCCGTTCAACGCTGTTATTATTACAGAGGCTACTGGTAAGATTGAATTCGAGAGTGTGGTTGAAAACGTAACTTATAAGGTAGAGTCTGATGAAGCTACCGGTTTGCGTGAAATTATCATTATCGAGTCTAAGGACAAGACAAAAGTACCTTCTGCCCATATTGTAACCGAGGATGGTAATTTGATCCGTACTTATAACTTACCCGTGGGGGGGCATGTTGTGGTTGAAAACGGTCAGGCAGTGAAAGCTGGTGACATTATTGTGAAGATTCCTCGTGCTGTAGGCAAGGCTGGTGATATCACCGGTGGTCTTCCTCGTGTTACAGAACTGTTTGAGGCTCGTAACCCATCTAATCCTGCTGTCGTTTCTGAAATAGATGGTGAAATTACTATGGGTAAGATTAAGCGTGGTAACCGTGAAATTATTGTCACATCTAAGACAGGTGAAGTGAAAAAGTATTTGGTGAATCTGTCTAAACAAATATTGGTTCAGGAGAATGACTACGTTCGTGCCGGAACTCCGTTATCTGACGGTGCGATTACTCCTGCTGACATTTTGGCCATTAAAGGTCCCACGGCTGTACAGGAATATATCGTAAATGAAGTGCAAGACGTTTACCGTTTGCAGGGTGTGAAGATTAATGACAAACACTTTGAGATTATTGTTCGTCAAATGATGCGTAAGGTAGAAATCGATGAGCCGGGCGATACTCGCTTCTTGGAACAGCAGGTAGTGGATAAGCAAGAGTTCATGGAAGAAAACGATCGTATTTGGGGCAAGAAAGTAGTTGTTGACTCTGGTGATTCTCAGAATTTGCAGCCGGGTCAGATTGTTACTGCCCGTAAGTTGCGTGATGAGAACAGTATGTTGAAACGTCGTGATTTGAAGCCTGTTGAGGTACGTGATGCTATTCCTGCTACATCTACTCAGATTCTGCAAGGTATTACCCGTGCCGCTTTGGGAACTTCAAGTTTCATGTCTGCTGCATCATTCCAGGAAACAACGAAAGTTTTGAATGAGGCTGCCATCAATGGTAAGGTTGATAGATTGGAGGGTATGAAGGAGAATGTGATTTGTGGTCACTTGATTCCTGCCGGTACCGGTCAGCGTGAATTCGAAAAGATTATTGTTGGTTCGAAGGAAGAATATGATCGCATTCTTGCTAATCGTAAGAATGTACTCGATTATAGTGAGGTAGAGTAATTTTTAATACATACACTGTAAAAGAGGCTGATTTCTGTTTAAGAAATCAGCCTCTTTAGGTTTATAGTAAATGCTATAGGAAAATTATATAGAATAATCAGTATGTTGTATTATTACAAATAAATGTCTATATTTGTACTCCAACCAAAGAATAGAAGTTGGGGACCTTGAAATTCAGAATATTTTTTTAATGCTAAAGTATAAAATCATGGAAAACGAAAAAAATAACAATCAGTTGCAGATAGAGTTGAAAGAAGAAGTAGCTCAAGGAACGTATGCAAATCTTGCCATTATTACCCATTCCAGTTCGGAATTTATTGTTGATTTTGTGCGTGTAATGCCGGGATTACCTAAAGCTGGAGTGCAGTCACGTATTGTACTGACTCCTGAACATGCAAAACGTTTGATGTATGCATTACAGGAGAATGTTGCAAAATACGAACGTAATTTTGGACCTATTCGAATGCCGGAAGAAATGAATGGGGGAAATAATGGACCGGATGGAAAAACATTCATTCCTCCTATAAGCGGATTTAAAGGGGAAGCATAAGGGCTTTTGTAGCAAAAATAACATAGTAGTCTGTTTTTCAAAAACTTTTTTGAGAAACAGACTATTTTTATTAGTAGAAAGTATTGTTTATTAAAATGTTATTCGTAACTTTGCAGCCCAAAATGTATAGTTTTGGATTTAGTACAGCAAATTAATAAACA
>OHQX01000868.1_pt1 | contig 11386 bp, 9 predicted proteins | sample 1578251 | NCBI WGS metagenome assembly OHQX01 (sample SAMEA3879507, study PRJEB24766) | human gut metagenome | biome: human-associated habitat; feature: feces | place: USA | collected 1985/1987
GGCGGGTCTTTACCGGGATACCTAGTTTATAGCATTCGGTTTCCAAGTCTTTCATGAATTCTTGTACACGAGAGGGGATAGCGCCAAAATAATGGTCGTCTAATTGTTGGTTCTTTGCGCTCTCATGTCCGAGCAAGGTACGCTCGGTGAGTGAGAGGTCCGGACGGGCGGAATACAAGTCCTCGTCAACAAGGAAATATTCCTGTTCCCAACCTAGGTAAGTAATTATCTTATTGACATCCTCATCGAAATATCTATATACGTCCTTGGCGGCTTCTCCCAATACTTCGATAGAGCGGATCAGCGGGGTCTTATAATCCAGTGCTTCACCGGTATAAGCGATAAATACGGTTGGGATACAAAGTGTGTCATCTACGATAAAAGCGGGAGAGGAGGGGTCCCAAGCGGAGTAGCCGCGGGCCTCGAAGGTATTACGAAGTCCACCGTTCGGGAAACTGGAAGCGTCCGGTTCTTGCTGGACAAGCAATTTGCCGCTGAACTCCTCGATCATGCCACCGTTACCATCGTGTTCCACGAAAGCGTCGTGCTTCTCGGCGGTGCCATCGGTAAGCGGTTGAAACCAGTGGGTGTAATGAGTGACTCCTTTTTCCAGTGCCCACATACGCATGCCGGCTGCCACATGATTGGCGATTTCCCGGTCGATAGGTGTGCCATTGTCAATGGCGTGGGTCAAGGCTTTGTACGTTTCCTTGGAGAGATATTTCTGCATTGCCTTCCGGTTGAAGACATTCCTTCTCCACAGCATTAAAGCGTGAGATTGACATTGTTGAATTGTTTTATGTTTTTACGACGCAAAAATACAAAACAGTTGACAATTGACAGTCAATGATTGACAATTATTTAGTTTTCTCTATTAAATTGTCGATTTACTTCTCTAACTGTCAATTGCCAACTACTAACGGTCAACTATTAAAACAAACTCCAAGCCACCGTCAATCCCGCCATCACGATCGCTACCATGCTCATCAGCTTGATCAGGATGTTGAGGCTGGGACCGGAGGTGTCTTTGAACGGGTCGCCGACCGTATCGCCTACGACTGTCGCCTTATGGGCTTCGCTGCCCTTGCCGCCGTGGTTTCCTTCTTCGATATGTTTCTTGGCGTTGTCCCAGGCGCCTCCCGAATTGGCCATGAAGATCGCCAGTACGAACCCGGTGCTCAGGCCGCCGATCAGCAGTCCGACCACTCCTGTCACTCCGAATATCAGACCGGTGAGGATCGGTGCGATGATGGCTAACAGGGAAGGGGTCACCATCTCGTGCTGCGCCCCTTTTGTCGAGATGGCCACGCAACGGGCGTAATCGGGTTCGGCTTTTCCTGTTAGTATTCCGGGGATTTCACGGAACTGGCGGCGTACTTCCTCCACCATGTGTCCGGCTGCCCGTCCGACTGCATTCATTGTCAACCCGCAGAACATGAAAGCCATCATGGAGCCGAGGAACATCCCTGCCAACACCTTCGGGTTCATAAGTGTGACATCATAATAGATCATAAAGTCGGAGAAAGAGGCTTTTGATACCTCGATGGCTTTGCCGTCGGAAAATGTCAGGACTGTTTCGCCCAACCGGAGCAAGCCTATTTTAATCTCTTCCACGTAAGAAGCCAGCAAAGCCAAGCCAGTCAAGGCTGCCGAGCCGATCGCAAACCCTTTGCCTGTTGCGGCGGTCGTGTTGCCTAAGGAGTCGAGCGCATCCGTACGTTTGCGTACTTCCTTGCCCAAGCCGGACATTTCCGCATTGCCGCCGGCATTGTCGGCAATCGGCCCGTAAGCGTCCGTAGCCAAAGTGATCCCTAATGTCGAGAGCATCCCGACGGCGGCGATGCCGATGCCGTACAACCCCATCCCTACATTGTTGAAATCGAAGCCGGAAGCAAAAAGGAACGAACAGATGATCCCGGCTACTACGGCCAGTACCGGAATGGCGGTCGATAGCATGCCAAGCCCCAAGCCGGAGATAATCACCGTTGCCGGTCCGGTCAGTCCGGCCTCTGAAACCCGCTGGGTGGGCTTATAAGACTGGGAAGTATAGTATTCCGTCGATTGGCCGATCACGATCCCTACCAACAATCCGATTATAACCGAACAACTGATCCAGAACCAATTGTCCAACTCTAACAAATAAAGAATGCCGAAAGTGGAGAGGGCGATCAACACGGAACTTAGGTTTGTCCCTATGGCAAGCGCTTTCAGCAGCTCACGTATAGTCGCATTTTCCTTCGTGCGGACGGCGAAGATGCCGATGATCGACAATACGATCCCGACCGCGGCGATCAGCATCGGCGCCACGACCGCCTTGTATTGCATCTCTACGTCGCCGGACGCCACGAATGCGGCAGCACCCAATGCGGAGGTTGCCAGAATGGAACTGCAATATGATTCGTACAAATCCGCCCCCATGCCGGCCACATCTCCGACGTTGTCTCCCACATTGTCGGCAATGGTTGCCGGGTTGCGCGGGTCGTCTTCGGGGATGCCGGCTTCGACTTTGCCGACCAGGTCGGCTCCGACATCGGCTGCTTTTGTGTAGATACCACCGCCGACACGGGCGAAGAGTGCCTGTGTGGAAGCTCCCATACCGAAGGTCAGCATGGTGGTGGTGATGATGGTCAGTTTATGTGTGGCATCCATCGTTTCTGCCGGAATGCAGATATTCAATAATATGTACCAGAACGAAATGTCCAGCAAGCCGAGGCCGACGACAACCAGCCCCATTACGGCACCGCTCCTGAAAGCAACCTGCAAGCCGCTATTCAAAGACGACCGGGCGGCATTGGCGGTACGGGCGGAAGCATAAGTAGCCGTCTTCATCCCTAAGAATCCGGCAAGGCCAGAGAAGAAACCGCCGGTCAGGAAAGCGATCGGAACCCATTCGTTTTGTACTCCGAATCCATACGCCATGATGGAGAACAAAACCACCAGGGCGAGAAACACCGAAGCGACAACCTTGTATTGTTGTTTCAGGTATGACATAGCCCCTTTGCGTACGTGCCGGGCTATTTTTGCCATTAACTCCGTCCCTTCACTCTCTTTCATCATCTGCCTGAAGAAGAACCAAGCAAATACCAGTGCCAGGATGGAGGCTACCGGTATGATCCAAAAAATAGGTGTAATCATAGCAATGAGATTTAAAATTAATACGAATTTAATCGTTTTGACACTTAGCGTCTTACGATCCTTTATTGTTCATCTGTAAATATAACAAAAATAAAGAAGTAGAGAAACTTTTTCGTAAATAATAATGTTTCATTCTAAAAAAAACAGCATATTTGTCACAGAATAAGAATGAAAACGCAAATGACGGAAGAAACGAACCATAATGCCTATAAATTAGGCTTGGCTCTGAGCGGAGGAGGAGCGAAAGGTTTCGCTCATATCGGAGTTTTTAGATTACTGGAAGAATGCGGTCTGAAGCCGGATATCATCGTTGGTACGAGTGTCGGTTCGTTGATGGGTGCTTTGTTTGCCGATGGCTATACGTCCGACGAAATTAAAGAACTCTTTACCGGTCGTGAGTTCTCCGAATTCGCCCAGTTGCAAATCCCGAAATCGGGATTGTTCGACAGCAAGCGGTTCCGCTATTTTCTTCGTCGTCATTTGAGGGCTAAAACGTTTGAAGAGCTGAAAACTCCTCTGGTTGTCGTGGCGACCGATCTTGACAATGGCGAGAGCCATGAGTTTCGTAGCGGTCCCATCGTAGAGGCGGTGACCGCTTCCTGTAGTATTCCGATTATCTTTAGCCCGGTCGTGATAAACGGAGTGCATTATGTTGACGGAGGTCTTTTCCATAATTTCCCGGTTTCGATCATCCGTGAAGAGTGTGAGCGTATCATCGGTGTGAATGTCAGTCCCCTTGTCCCGCAAAAGTACAAGCAGACGATTTTCCATATCGCGGAACGTTCCTACCACTATATGTTCCGGGCGAACACGTTGGAGGACCGCGAGATGTGCGATGTCCTGATCGAGGCGGAGGAGTTCGGTATGTATAAGACATTCGATCTGGAAAATGTGGATGAGATCGCGGGTATCGGATATGCTGCGGCGATCCGGGCATTCGAGGTCGTGATAAAAGAAAATAAATATGAAACCTTGGTGAACGCTATTATGGCAAGAAGAAACAACGCCTTGATGCCATAGTTTTTTCCGGAAGTTCCGGTGTTCACCCCAAATATTAACTAAGTTGGCAAATAACGCGATGAAACAGGCAAATAAGATGGTAATATATCAGGTCTTTCCACGTTGGTTTGGAAATATGAAATCATCCCTGGTGAAGAATGGAAGTAAAGTTGAAAACGGAGTAGGAAAGTTTTCGGACTTTACGCCGGTTGCTTTGTCCAAGATTAAGGAGTTGGGAACCACCCATATCTGGTATACCGGAGTGATCGAACATGCAACGAATACTGATTATACGGCTTACCAGATACGAAGAGACCATGCAGCAGTCGTAAAGGGGAATGCCGGCTCGCCTTATGCGATCAAAGATTATTATGATATAGACCCGGACCTGGCCGATAATGTGCCTGACCGTATGAAAGAATTCGAATCGCTGGTCAGAAGGACGCATGAAGCCGGAATGAAAGTAATCATCGATTTCGTACCTAATCATGTGGCCCGCCAGTATTATTCGGATGCCAAGATGGCATATGTGGAAGACTTGGGGCAAAAAGACAATACTTCGAAAGCTTTCGATCCTAATAATAATTTCTATTATATACCGGGGCAGACTTTGTGCCTGCAATTCGGTGCTCAGCAGGAAGATTTTGAATATAGTGAATTTCCGGCGAAAGTCACGGGGAATGATTGCTTCAGTACCTGTCCCGGACAAAACGACTGGTATGAGACGGTCAAGTTGAATTATGGTGTTGATTATGTGAACGGCCGTACCCTGCATTTTGATCCGGTTCCCAATACATGGGCGAAGATGCTGGATATCCTGCTTTTCTGGGCGGAAAAAGGGATAGACGGTTTCCGGTGCGATATGGCGGAAATGGTTCCGGTTGAATTCTGGAACTGGGTGATCCCGAAGGTGAAACAGGCTTATGATGTTTGTTTTATTGCCGAAGTTTATAATCCGGCAGAATATCGCAATTATATCTGGAACGGACATTTTGATTATTTGTATGATAAGGTCGGACTGTACGATACGGTACGGGCGGTCATGTGTAACCAGGCTCCGGCAAGCAATATCTCCGGATGCTGGCAGTCACTCGAAGGCATCCAGCATAATATGTTGAACTTCCTTGAAAACCATGACGAGCAGCGTATCGCTTCTTACTTCTTTGCCGGTGATCCGCGTCCGGGAATTCCGGGGATGATCGTGTCGGCTATGATGAATACCAATCCGGTGATGATCTACAGCGGACAGGAGTTAGGAGAGCCGGGAATGGACGATGAAGGGTTCAGCGGACGTGATGGGCGCACGACGATTTTTGATTACTGGAGTCTTGCCAGCTTGCGTAACTGGATAAACGAGGGAGCTTTCGATGGCGGCAAACTGACTGCCGAACAACGGCAGTTGCGCGAGGTGTATGCAAAGATCTTGAATATATCAAAGTCCGAACGGGTTATCACGGAAGGAGTTTTCTATGATTTGATGTATGCAAACCTGAGCAATCCGTATTTTAATTCACACCGTCAATTCGTGTTCATGCGTAAATATCAGAATGAAGTGTTGTTAGTGGTGGTCAACTTTGACAAGGCAGAGCAGACGGTACGCATCCAAATTCCTGACGAGGCATTCAAGGCACTTGATTTCGGGGACAACAAAGCTGCCGTACAGACCGATCTGATGACTGGAGAGAACTGTATCAGCACATTGACGGCTGCTTGGCCCTATCAGGTCGTTATACCTGCTTATTCCGGTCGTTTACTGAAGTTTACATATTGATTTGTGATTTATGGTTTGTGATTTATGATCTGCTCTGACCGATGTGTTTGGTAATAAATCATAAATCATAAATCATAAATCATAATTGTTTTGTACCTTTGCACTCACAATTCAAATCTATTTACTTAAGATAAATATTCGGAATAATGAGTGCACAAACTCCTTTCTTGGTGTTTTCGGGAACTAACTCCCGGTATCTTGCAGAGAAAATTTGCAATAGTCTTGGTTGTCCGCTGGGACAGATGAACATTCAACACTTTGCCGATGGTGAATTTGCCGTCTCTTATGAAGAGTCGATTCGCGGTCGCGATGTATTCCTGGTACAATCAACGTTTCCTAACTCTGATAATCTGATGGAGCTTCTCCTGATGATCGATGCTGCCAAGCGTGCTTCAGCACACTCTGTAATCGCAGTTATTCCTTATTTCGGTTGGGCACGTCAGGATAGAAAAGATAAACCGCGTGTTTCTATCGGGGCCAAGCTGATCGCAGACATGCTGAGTACTGCCGGTATCGACCGCTTGATTACGATGGACCTGCATGCCGATCAGATTCAGGGATTCTTTAATGTTCCGGTCGACCACTTGTATGCATCTTCCATTTTCCTGGATTACATTAAAACATCATTGCCTCTGGATAACCTGTGTATCGCTACACCGGATGTTGGAGGAACTAAACGTGCCAGCAGTTATTCCAAATACCTGGGTTTGCCGATGGTTATTTGCCACAAGTCACGTCTGCGTGCCAATGAAGTGGCCGAAATGCGTATCATCGGTGATGTGAAAGGTTTGGATGTACTTTTGATCGACGATATGGTGGATACGGCCGGTACTATTACGAAGGCTGCCAACCTGATGCTCGAAAACGGTGCTAAATCCGTGCGTGCCATCGCCAGTCATGCCGTTATGTCCGACCCGGCTTCTACACGTGTAGACCAGTCTGCTTTGACTGAAATGATCTTTACGGATTCTATCCCTTATGCAAAGAAATGCGAAAAGGTGAAAGTGTTGTCTGTTGCCGATATGTTTGCCGAAGCCATCCGTCGTGTTTGTAGCGGTGAATCTATCAGTTCTCTGTATACTATTTAATTAATGCATATATCAAGGAAAGGCTGCAATCCTGCGGGATGAGCAGCCTTTTTATTTCCATATGATTCTTAACTTTGTCTGCATGAAAAAGAGCGAGAACCTTCTCGCTTGATATGATTAAGATGAATTATTGGTTTAATCTATAGGTCAGAATGGATCAGCATGCGTACCGGTATCGGTAAAAAGGAGTATAAGCTCTGTTTCGTTTTGGCTTCAGACTAATAACCGGTCTGATTGTATAATGGCACTCCCATAGACCGTCATACTTATGTTTTTACCGTTTCTTTTTTACTTGTTGCCTCCATCTTTACTTAATTTGAATATTACGGCCAAAAATAATAATTAGCAATTTGCCTATTTCTCTTCATCAATAATCATGCCACTGCCGAGGCAAAGACGATGGTCTTTGTCGTAGACTACTCCGTACTGTCCGGGGGCTATTCCTTGGATTTTGTTGTCGGATTCGATGCGGTATAAGTCTCCGATGCGACGGATGCGGCCGTGTGTGAAGTCCGGCGTGTGGCGGATCTTGAAAGTGATCTCTTTCTCGTCCTCAAATTCTCCCCATGGGTCTTCGGTGATGAAGTCGAAGCCGTGCATGTTGATAATCTTGCCGTACTGTGTTTCCGGATCATAACCGTTGGAAACATAGATAATGTTCCGCTTGATGTCCTTTTTGATAACGAACCACGGTCCTCCGCTTAAGCCTAAACCCTTACGCTGTCCGATGGTGTGGAACCAGTAGCCGTTGTGTTTGCCTAACACCTTGCCTGTTTCCAGTTCGACGATCTTTCCGGTTCGTTTGCCCAGGTAGCGTTCGATGAAATCATTATAGTTGATCTTGCCTAAGAAGCAGATTCCCTGGCTGTCTTTCCGTTTGGCACTCGGCAGTTTTTGTTGTTCGGCTATAGCTCGGACTTCGCTTTTCATGAGATGTCCGATCGGGAACATTAATTTCTGTATTTGCAAACGGGTGATTTGGCCAAGGAAGTCGGTCTGATCTTTTACCGGATCCTTGGCGGTGGAAAGCCATACTTTACCGTCTATCTCGGTTGTCGTGGCGTAATGACCGGTCGCTATTTTATCGAAATCCTTTCCCCATTTCTCTTCGAAGCAGCCGAATTTGATATATTTATTGCACATCATATCCGGGTTGGGGGTGAGTCCGCGTTTTACGGAATCAATGGTGTAGCTCACGACACGATCCCAATATTCGTCGTGCAAGGAGACGATTTCAAACCGGCAACCGTACTTCTTGGCGATATAAGAGGTGATTTCAATATCTTCTTCGGCAGGGCAGTCTATATATCCGTCTTTATCTTCCATGCCGATACGGATATAGAAAATGGTAGGATCGTATCCTGCCTCTTTCAACTGGTGGACGACTACGGAGCTATCTACTCCTCCCGAAACTAATGCTGCGATTTCCATATTTTTACAGTGAATAAGAATTGTACAAAGGTACGGTAAATTTTTCAATTAAAACAGGAGAGATACTTTGGGTGCATCGATTACCGATAAGATACATGTCGGAACGACGAAAAATTATTGGCAGTATCTTTCGGAAATGTTGGGTTTGGAACTGCTCGATTACGGTATTATATCTAGCCGGACGAATCTTATTCTAACTGAAGGGATAGTAGTGACGATTTGATAGAATTGAAAGAGCGATTCTTGTTGGGATACTTTTAACCTGCAAAACATTTTTCATCTCATCGGAATTGTTTATTTTCGCATCCATAATAGTTCTCTTTTATGAATGTAGACATAACAGATTTAAAGACGGTCCGTTTGAGTCAGGACGGGAGTGCTGTGATTATCTTGGACCAGACCTGCTTGCCGGGATCTGAAGTCTATGTTTCCCTTTCTTCTGCAGAAGAGATTTGGGAGGCTATATATAGATTAAAGGTGCGCGGGGCGCCGGCTATCGGGATAGCTGCTGCCTATGGCATTTATGTTTGTAGCCGACAGATTGCGGCAAACACTTATGGTGGTTTTTGCAGTGAGTTTCTCCGAATCAAGGATTATCTGGCATCTTCTCGCCCTACTGCGGTCAACTTGGTTGCGGCTTTGGACCGGATGGAAAAAGTTGTGGTCGCCCATTCTGTGAATCCTGTTCCGGAAATAGTGGAACTGTTGCGTGTCGAGGCGGAGGCGATCCGGGCGGAAGATGCGGCTGCTTGCCGTAAGATAGGAGAGAACTGCTTGTCCTTGTTGCGCCCGGGAATGGGAATCCTGACACATTGCAATGCCGGTCATTTGGCGGTATCGGAATATGGAACGGCTCTCGCTCCGGTTTATTTAGGAGAAGAACGTGGATATGGCTTTAAGGTGTTTGCCGATGAAACGCGTCCGCTGTTGCAGGGTGCACGCCTGACGGCCTACGAATTGCAGAAGGTGGGTGTGGATGTTACCTTGATTTGTGATAATATGGCGTCGGCCGTCATGCGGAAAGGCTGGGTACAGGCTGTCGTGGTCGGTTGCGACCGGGTCGCGGCAAATGGTGATACGGCTAATAAGATCGGGACTTCGGGAGTGGCGATCCTGGCTCGTTATTACGGTATTCCTTTTTATGTGTTAGGTCCGACATCCACTATTGATTTGAATTGTTCGGATGGGGATTCGATCGTGATAGAAGAACGGAATCCCAAGGAAATTACGGATATGTGGTATGCTTCGCGGATGGCTCCTGAAGGGGTGAAAGCTTATAATCCGGCTTTTGATGTAACTCCTCACGACTTGATAACTGCGATTATAACCGAAAAAGGTATTGCTTATCCTCCTTTCCGTCTGGAGGATTTCTGAAAAATATTTACGGAAAGTTTTGCTAATCCCGAAACAATCAGTAATTTTGCTGCCCAATTTGTGGATATAGTAATTAAACAATATAATAAATTAAATTATGATCGTAGTTCCATTAAAAGAAGGCGAAAACATCGAGAAGGCGCTTAAGAAATTCAAGAGAAAGTTCGAGAAAACAGGTGTAGTCAAGGAATTGAGAGGCCGTCAGGCTTTCGAGAAACCGTCTGTTACGAAGAGAAAGCAGACTATGCGTGCTATCTACGTACAGCATTTGCAACAAGTAGAAGAATAATTATAGCTTCCGGGCTTGTTTTATTGAATTCTTATTCCTATTTTCGTTGCATGAATGTTGATGCAATATGCTGATCGATGACTTTCTAAACTATCTCCGGTATGAGCGGAACTATTCCAATTATACGATTGGTGCCTATTCGAAAGATTTGGACCAATTCCAGAGGTATGTAAGAGAGCATCGAGAAGGTGTATTCAACCCCGGGGAAATCGACTCGGATTTCGTGAGAAGCTGGATCGTCAGTTTGATGGACGAGAAGCTCTCTCCCGTATCGGTAAACCGGAAATTAAGTTCTTTGAAATCTTTTTTTAAGTTTCTCATGAAACGGGGGGTTGTCTCCGCGAATCCGTTGAGATTGGTGAGCGGTCCGAAAACGAAGAAACCCTTGCCTTATTTTATTAAGGATAGCGAGTTGGAGGCGTTGTTGGACGGGGACGGATTTGATGAGGATTTTGAAGGTGTGAGGAATCGGTTGGTCATTGAGATGCTATACGATACCGGGATGCGCCGCTCAGAGTTAATCGGCATACGAAACGTGGATGTGGATTATGAGGCGATGCAGGTCAAGGTAACCGGAAAGCGGAACAAGCAGCGGTTGATTCCTTTTGCGGAGGGTTTAAAAAACTTAATGCTTGCATACACGGAAGTCCGTGATCGTGAGGTTGAGGCAGCCGGTGAATGGTTTTTTGTTCGAAAGAACGGGAATCAGTTGTCGACGGGGATTGTTTATAATATAGTAAAAAAGCAATTGTCGGAGATACCCATGCTGGCGAAACGAAGTCCACACGTGTTACGACATTCATTTGCAACGAGTATGTTAAACAACGGAGCCGAGCTGAACGCTGTGAAAGATTTATTAGGTCATAGCAGTTTAGCGTCTACCAGTGTTTACACGCATACAACCTTTGAGGAATTAAAAAAAGTGTATCATGCTCATCCAAGAGCAAAAAAAGAAGGAGGTTATTATGGACGTTAGAATTCAAGCAATTCATTTCGACGCAACTGCACAGTTGGAGGCGTTTATTCAGAAGAAAGTTTCTAAATTGGAGCAATACTTCGATGGTATTATATTGGCAGAGGTTACATTGAAGGTGGTTAAGCCTGAGACGGTGAAGAACAAGCAGGCCAGTATAATGTTGTCCGTGAAGAACGGGGAATGTTTCGCTGATAAAATAAACGATACTTTCGAAGGGGCGATAGACGATTGTGTTGAGGCTTTGGAGAAGCAACTGGTTAAATTCAAAGAAAAAATCAGAGCCAAATAAAAAAAACGGTAGATAAATTTGGTATATAAGAAAT
>OHQX01000895.1_pt1 | contig 11048 bp, 9 predicted proteins | sample 1578251 | NCBI WGS metagenome assembly OHQX01 (sample SAMEA3879507, study PRJEB24766) | human gut metagenome | biome: human-associated habitat; feature: feces | place: USA | collected 1985/1987
GTGTACGACAAGAAGAAGGTCTATCTGGTGAACCGGGAGATGCAACCGTTGGATTCGATAGCGGAGTTGGATGACAGCGATCCCTGCCGCCAGGTATTCACGCTCTTCTATCATAACCGAAGCAGCAAGAATGCGGAAATTAAATTCGTGATAGCGGATAATTTCCATCAGGAAAGAGAACTGGATATATCCTTTCAGAGCGAAACTGAAACGGACATGGAACTATAAATCGGACAACAATGGATAAAAGTGATTTAAGGATCGAACAATTGCAGCAATATCTTGACAAGAAGAAAGGGGTTGTGGAAAGCGATATAAAAGAGTATAACCAGCAACTGGGAAAAAACTATCTTCATTTCTTTGACTGGCATGCCGATGACTTGTATAAGGCCTGTTATATGGATAAGAATTATAAGGCCATTCAGGAGGCGATTGATACCGCTGAAACGCCGAAGGACATTGAAGGCTATTTGAAGCGTTGTACCCTGTATATAGAAGAAGATCTCCTGAACGGTCCGCTTGTCAAGAAAAGTACCAACCCGATGTCGAATATGGCCCATTCCCTGGAGATGGAATGCAAACAGGAGTTACTGAAGGACCTCCGGTATTTAAACAGGCTTCTTCAGAGTGAGACTGTAAGTGAAAGAATAAGGCCGCAAGAAGCACCCCGACAAGAAATTGTGCCTGTGAAAGAAAAGAAGAAAACGGGACCACGGTTGAGATAGTATCAATTGAAAGCAATAAAAAAGCTACTGAATTTTTGTTTCAGTAGCTTTTTTATTTATCCCGGTCTTATATTCCGGCTATACCAGATAAGCCTCAAAAAGATAATGTATGAATAACCGGCCCTTTTCCGTCCAGACCGTCAACATGGCCGTGCCTGTTTCTCCTGTGCGGCTTTCCCATACATGGGTCCGGGTTGCTGTATAGCCTTGATTCTGGTAAGGAGCTTTGAGCAGCCACTGACCGGATTGACGGAACTGGATGCCTGCCCATCGGAGCCGCTTGTTCAACATTCCGGCAGTCATTCCCAATTCTTTCGCTATCTGTGTGGTCGTGTAGGTGCTTTGGGATTGCAGGACTTTGTCGTAATACTGAACTTTTGGGGCCTGTAGCTTGAGTTTCAGGATAGCATAGTTGTTCTCCTTCTCCAATGCTGAAATACGGCTGTCTCGCTCTTTTATACGGTTCTGTGCGAGCAATATGGCACGCGCAAGCAGTTCATTATCCGTTTCGCCATTCTTCTTAAGAAGATAGCCACCGTTCTTTAGTGTTTCGGGAACCAGTTCATCAAATATCCAGCTTTCGAATTTCTCAGCGGAAGGCAGCTTGCTACCGGCAATCAGCCGGTATACGTTTCCTTCGCTGATGTACTTGATTTTCTGGACGGCACTGCGTGTAGGGGTGTCGTAAACCACGACACCCATTGGTTTACAATGTCTTACGACGGCATCTCTCGGATTGGAGTAGCCAAGTGCGGCGGCAACATCCGAGGCGCAGAACCATATTTTCCCGTCAATTTCCAGTGTCCGGATGCGTCCGAACTCGGGATGTTCAAATATCGATACTTTATTCATGACTGTTTAATTTATAGGTTTCTTCTATTGCTTTAAATATCTCGTAGACTACCTGGGGGACGATAGCGTTCCCGTATCCTTTAATGGATGCCTGTCTTCACCGAGAAAAGGAGATACCGTCCAATCGGGTGGAAAGCCCATCATCTCGGCTACAAACAGGGGATTGAGTTGGAAACTCTTTCCAGTCCGGGCGAAGAAATCCGGAAGGCTGTTCTTCTGTGGTATCTTTCCCCGTTTCTTCAGGTTCTCCAGTGAAGGTGCGCCTTTCCAATCCCGCGCTGTCGGTGTCGGCATCACTTGTCCTTCTGCCAGCCATTGTAGGATCGATTCTTCCAGATTGTTCCCGTCCGTGTTTTCCAGCTCAGTATTGTCCGGTATCGGTTCCGGTAGTATCCCGTAAAAGTCCAGAAAATCCGTCAGGCCGTTGGGATTCTTCTCTCCGGCTATCTGGGCATGGGGTGAGGATAAATTCATCGATTTCCATTTCCTGACTCTTTCGGCATGGTGTATCTCTGTTGCCACTGGCGTTGGCAGAAGCATTCCATGGATTATCTCCGGTAGTCCCTGCTGCCTGCTGCCCGGCCCCCTGCGCTTGTAGTCCTGTGCCGTCACGGTGGGCAATAAACCAAACTCTATCCCGTCTGTGAGGTGCACCGACGGAACAAGCCGGTATAAGTACCGGCTGGACGGAATATCCTTCGCGTTCAAGATCACGGCAAATGGTTTCAACAACATATTGCTGTCGTCTTTTAAATACAGGCTCACTCTCTCCGAATAGAGTGGATTGACTTCCCACTTCAGTCTCCTGACCGGGCTGTACCATCGTGAGGATGCCAGCAACGTTCTCACCAATGACCCAATCGGGCCTGATCTCATGTATGGCCCTGAGCATGTGAGGCCAGAGATAGCGGTTATCATCCGCTCCCTTTCTTTGGCCTGCGACGGAGAATGGTTGACAAGGAAAACCTCCTGTAAGGACATTGATTTTTCCTCTCCATTCCCTGAAATCTGTCGTTGTGACATCTGTATAACTTTTCGCATCTTTAAACCAGTAATTTAGAATGGTATTACAAAAATCGTCTATCTCGCAATGGAAGGCATTCTGCCATCCCATTCATTCGGCAGCCAGGTCTGGGGCGCCGAATCCACTAAACAGGGAAGCGTGTACCAGACGCTTCCGCTGTTTCTTGTCTTGCTCTTCTTCTTTCATTGTTTATTCATTATTTAGAGGTTCGAGGTTCATTACTTTTTTGTCGATCTTACGATAGATGCTCCCCATCTCCAGCATATTTTCCAATCGGAGCAGGTCCGTGATTTCATAGACGGTCATCCCTTTCTGTGTCGTGAAGCGGATATATCCTTTCTGTCGCTGTATCTCCACTTCTTCGGGAGTCATGTGCAGGACTTCACAGATTTCCTGCAAGGTCAGGGTAAGGCTTACTTCCTTAACTGTGTAGATGTAAGTCAGGATGTTCAGCATCTGGAGGCATTTGCGGTGTGATTTGACGAGTGCTGCGAATTTGTTTCGTTCTATGACGATTACTTTACTTTGATTTTCCATGTGAATTTTTATTTATGAGTTAATAGAATCGGATATGAAATCTTCGTTTAGACATTCTTCTCTCAGGAATTTATATACGTCAGAAGCCCAGAAGTAAATCTTGCCGCTGAGTTTGAAATAGGGCAGCTTGCCGGAGTTGCGCCAACGGATCAGTGTCCGGTCACATACTTTCAACATCAGGCGCATGTCCCGGCTGTCCAGCATCTGTTTGCCGTTGAAACTGGTTACTGCTTCCAGTGCAGTTTCCAGCTTGCTTATCAGTTTTCGTTGTTCCTCAAAGTTTTCTTTGATCATCGCTTTGAGCTTTTCAATGTCATTGCTGTTCTCTTCCATACGGATATTCTTTTGTTTGAGTGAGTTGTTTATCTTATCTTCGGCTGCAAAGTTTTAAAAAACGGACATGAAAAAATAGGGCTGACGGTAACCGCCAGCCCCACATTTTCCTTGTAACTCACTTGGTATCAATGTGAATTTTCAGAATATTTTTTCTTCATCAGGATAGAAAGGGGAATACACGCAATTCTCCTTCTTAAAAAAGAGACTGATAGAATGACAGAGGATATCGGATAAAAAAAGGGCTGACAATTAATTGTCAACCCTTCTATAAATATGCTATGATTAACTTGGAAGCATCAAAAACATTGCTTACCTTTGTGTTACAGAGATATTTGAAATTATGCAGAGCAATGCAATGTGTAGCTGAACTTCCACTACTATATCGTTACCTGCATCTTTATAAAAACACTTTTAATCGCTGATTTATAAAAGATTAAAACGAACTACATTGTTTTAAGTGGTTAAAACTTACTCATCATTCAATACATATATAGCTAATTAACAGTATATTACCAGATATTGACAGGTTATAAAACTGATTTGGCAACGAATGGTATAGAAAAAATAGATGATAATTTTTGTTAGCCCAAAAGAAATCTGTATATTTGGACAATATTTGTCAAGATTAAAAATGTCAACTATGATAACAGATAGTTTTGGGGAAAGAGTACGCAAACTTCGAGAGCAGGCAGATATGCCGTTGCGTAAGTTGGCTGCATTATTAGATATTGATCAATCTACTTTAAGTAAGATTGAACGTGGAGAACGTAAACCCAATACAGAATTAATAGAAAAGCTATCTGCTATTTTTAGTATTGATAAAAAAGAACTACAAATTAGTTTTATTAGTGACAAGGTGGCTTATGAAGTTCTGTCAGAGGAGTATAGCCAAGAAATATTGAAATTGGCAGAAGAGAAAGTAGAATATTTAAAAGCACATAAAAATAAATAGAGTTTTTATTTAATTATAATGGCTTATGGCATATAAAGTAACACAATCTAAAGAAGAAAGTTTGGAACAGTTGAAGGTGCTGATAAGTGCTTTCGAAATAGAATATGCCATATATAAAACCACCCAATATAGCGAAGCTCAACTACGGATAGATTTTCTTAACCCATTACTAAAAACATTTGGATGGGACGTTGATAACGAACAAGGCAAATCACAATTTCTCCGTGAAGTAATACAAGAAGAAAGTATTGATGTTGAGGAAGAAGATGTGGTAACCAAGAAAAACCCTGATTATACTTTACGAATTCAAGGCATTAGAAAACTTTTCATTGAGGCAAAGAAGGTATCTATCGATCTAGATAAAACAAATAAGCCAGCTTTCCAAACACGCCGATATGGTTGGAATGCTAACCTAGGAATCTCAATTCTTACTAATTTTGAGATACTTTCTATTTATGATTGTAGGCTTAAACCTGTAGTGAACGATAGTGTTAATACAGCTCGTTATAAATCATTTCACTATTCTCAATTTATTGTTGACTTTGATGAATTATATCGAATTCTCTCTTTCCAGTCAATAGCATCAGGTTATATTGACGAATATTTCTCTCTTGCGCAAAAAGAAACGATTACGTTTGATGAGTATTTTTTGAAACAAATAGAAAATTGGAGAGAAGGTTTAGCAATCGACATTATTGCAAATAATACGGGATTTAACAACGAAGAAATAAATTTCCTCGTTCAGCGATTACTCAATCGAATCATTTTCCTTCGTATTTGCGAAGACAGAGAAATCGAGAAGTACGAAACCCTTAAGCATATTAAGAGTTATGATGAACTAAAAGCACTGTTTGTACGCTCTGACAAAAAATACAATTCTGGACTTTTCGATTTTATCGAGGATAATTTCTCTCTTAACATCAAAATTAATCCAGGTATTCTTATTAGCATTTTCAATGAACTATATTATCCGCAAAGCCCTTATGATTTTTCTGTTGTTGATCCAGCCATTTTAAGTCAGATTTATGAGAGATATTTGGGGAGTAAGATTAATATTGTAGATGATCATACCATTTCTGTTGTTCAAGAACCCGAAGTGGCCGCATCAAGTGGTGTTGTTCCAACGCCTAAACTCATCGTCCGAAATATCGTTAACGAAACCTTTAACCCTTTGTTTTCGGGTAAATCATTACAGCAAATTCAACAATTAAAAATTGCTGACATTTGTTGTGGTTCCGGGACGTTTCTCATATCGGCGTATGATTACTTTCTTGAAAAAATCATCTTAAGTTTGGTTCACATGGGAGGTGATAATTCCCAGGTAATATATAAAACCTTTGACGGCTCTTATCACCTTACAATGCGAGCAAAACACCAGATTCTAACCGATAATATTTTCGGAGTAGATATCAATCCCTATGCTGTAGAAGTGGCTAAATTTAGCTTATTACTCAAACTTCTGGAAAACGAGAATGCTAGTTCAATAGATGATTTCCTTGCCAAATATGACACAAAAGCTCTTCCTAATTTGGATAGTAATATCAAGTGTGGAAACTCATTAATTGATGACACTTACTTCACCTATAAGCCAGAAGCCATAGAAGACAATAGTTTACTTTTCAAAATAAAGCCCTTTAACTGGAATGATGAATTTGACTTCTTAAGGCAATCCAACGGATTTGATGCTATTATTGGTAATCCACCATATGTAAGAATCCAGAATATAGCAAAATTTTCAAGTGAAGAGATTTTCTTTTTTCAGAATAAAATTTCTGGTTATGAAGTTGCCGTATCTGATGCTTTTGATAAATACTACTTGTTTATTCAAAGAGCAATTGAATTACTTAACGACAATGGGATGTTAGGCTACATCGTTCCGCATAAATTTTTCATTGTAAAAGGAGGTAAATTTCTTCGTCGATTTATAATTCAAAAAGCATCGATACAAAAAATCATACATTTTGGAGTTAGTCAGGCGTTCCCCAATCGTAGTACTTATACTGCGATTTTAATACTGGACAAGAAAAAAAGAGATGATTTTTACTTTAAACGCATTCGTGTTTTTTCTCCTGAATTTATAACAGGAGCTATAAAATATGATACCTATAAATCGGCTTTGTTCAGGGAAAATCCCTGGGTATTTGTGTCTAAAAGCACTGAAAGTATTTTTAACAAATTGAGAAGTCCACAAACGGCTCCGCTTAGTTCTATTGCCGAGATTGCTGTTGGTCTGCAAACAAGCGCAGATAAAATTTACATCTTTCAACCAATTGAGGAAACTGAAACCACATATCGTTTCAAATATAAAAACAATATATACGAAGTAGAAAAAGCTATATGCAAACCTTGTTTGTATGATCTCTCGCTCGAATTATTTGATACAGTAGCTTCCAACGCTAAAATTATTTTCCCGTACATAATTCAAGGAGGGAAAGCCGAAGTTTTTTCAGAACAGCATTTCCAAACCAATTTCCCGTTGACATGGGGGTATTTAAATGAACATAAAGACATACTCGTTAAACGAAGTATTAATGGTAGCAAAGAACCCAAATGGTATCAATATGGAAGATCGCAAAGCTTAACCCGATTCCATGATACCCCCAAATTAATCTGGCCAGTTCTGTCTACGAAGCCAGGGTATGTATTTGATGCAAATAATCTGCAATTTACGGGAGGAGGAAACGGCCCATATTATTCTTTATTTGCTAAGTCTAGTTATTCTTTGCATTACATATTGGGAATTCTTTCTCATCCAGTAATCGAGGCCATGGTTAAATCCGGTGCCAGTGAATTCAGAGGGGCATATTATTCTCATGGCAAGCAGTTTATCGAGAATTTACCAATCCGATTGATCGATTTTAATAATAAATCAGAGGTTACTCTATATAAAGAGATAATCAAAGCCGTCAACGGATTAATAGAGACGAAGCAGGCAAGTAAGGGTATACATATAACATCCGAGAGAAGGGTTCTTCAACGTAAAATGAACCTACTTTGGAATTTACTTATTTCAAAAGTCAATTTGCTCTATGGATTATCAGATGAAGATATAAGAGAGATTGAGGCTGATGAGTTGTTAAATAGTGACATAAATGAAGACTAATATAGTAGTGGAGAAAATAGAGAATATAGATTCGAAGAAACTTCGTGGTGGGTATTACACACCACAGGAGATCACTGACTTTATTTGTAAATGGGCAATTAACAGCCCTGCACAGAAAGTCCTGGAACCAAGTTGTGGCGATGGAAATTTTATAGAGTCTGCCATACGACGGTTTAATAAATTAGGAGTTGACGGCAATAATTTATCTGGATTGATAAAAGGAATTGAGTTGATCGATAAAGAAGCCCAAAAATCCAAAATAAGAGCAGCAAAATACGGTTTAAATTCAAATACAATTCAGAACGCAGATTTCTTTAGCTATATTTCAACAGCTAAGGAAAAATTTGATGTGGTTATTGGTAACCCTCCTTTCATCCGTTATCAAAACTTCCCTGAAGAACATCGGGAGTTGGCACTTAAAATGATGCATGAATTAAAACTGCATCCCAACAAACTTATAAATATCTGGGTTCCATTTCTTGTTATTTCCGCCAGTAAATTAAAACCCTCTGGAAAGTTAGCAATGGTTATTCCGGCAGAATTATTCCAAGTAAAATATGCCGCGGAAACAAGAGTATTCCTCTCTAACTTTTTTTCGAGGATTACTATTGTTACATTTAGAAAATTAGTTTTTGATGATATCCAGCAGGAAGTAGTATTGCTTCTTTGCGAGAAAGATTTAGCTGACAACCATGGAATTAGGGTTATTGAAGTCGAGAATTTGGTTGAACTTGAAAATATTGATTTTGATATTATTCATCAATCAGACGTGAAGTATCTTGACCATTCGACAGAAAAATGGACAAAATATTTTTTGAATGAAGATGAAATTCAGCTTTTAAGAAAGATTAAATCTGATAACAGAATCTTGCCATGTTCAACGATTATGGACGTTGACGTAGGTATTGTTACCGGGAAAAATAATTTCTTTATGCTTAATAAAGAAACTGTTTCCGAAAAAAAGCTCATGCCCTACACAACTCATGTGGTAGGCAAATCAAATTATTTTAAAGGAATTGTATACAATGAGGAAGACTTTCAGAAAAACTCAGAGGCAAATCTTCCTGTTTATCTATTTATTCCTCCTGCAAAGGATTATGCTACATTACCTAAAGAATGTCGGGACTATATTTCTTATGGGGAAACACAAAAATACCATGAAGGTTATAAGTGCAGTATCCGAAAACTCTGGTATTTGACACCTTCTCTATGGACACCGGATGCCTTTGTTTTAAGACAGGTGGGGGATTATCCAAAACTTATACTTAACCAAGCAGAAGCATCTTCAACAGATACAATTCATAGGGTACGCTTTAAAACCAAAGCCATAAGTGGGGAAACTATTGCTCTCTCATATCTTAATTCTTTAACTTTTGCTTTTTCCGAAATAACCGGTAGAAGTTATGGTGGCGGAGTTCTTACTTTTGAACCAACCGAGATAGAGGAACTACCTTTGCCCATATTGGGAAAGCATAATATTGACTTTAAACGAGTAGATTCTTTAATCCGACAGAGAAAGATTGAAGAAGTTCTTGATATTGTTGATAGAGAATTGTTGATCAAACAACTTAAATTTTCAGAGAAAGAGGTCAAAACTTTAAGAGGGATATGGAAGAAACTATCCGGCAGAAGAACTAATAGAAAAAGTAAGTAACATAAATATTTACATTATGAGAATATCTTGTCTTGAAATACAAAATTTCAGAAAATTAAAATCTTCTCGAATTGATATTGCAGATGATAGAACGATATTTGTCGGGGCTAACAATAGTGGTAAAACTTCTGCTATGGATTGTTTGATTTTATTTTTCAGAGACAAGAAAAGTTTTACTACACAAGATTTTACTCTATCCAATTGGAGAGAAATCAATAAAATTGGAAATGATTACATAGTCTATTCTAAAGAATCAGATTTAGATGAAAACAAGTTATCTATTTCTGCTTGGCAACCATTCGTCCCACAATTAGATGTGTGGATTAATGTGGAAGAAAATGAGATACATTACGTGAACCGGATTATTCCTACGTTGGATTGGGCTAGTGGGAAATTGGGTATTCGATTAAGGTTTGAGCCTAAAGATATAAAAACTCTGTATACGGATTATACTACAGCTAAATCTACAATTGAAGAATTAACGAAAGATCGAAGCAAAAAGGCAACGAAATTATGGCCTATTCACTTGTGGGATTTTTTACAGAAGAAATTACACACATATTTTACAGTCAATGCATATATTCTTGATCCTAGTAAATTTGGGCAGGGAGATACGCCTCAACTACTTTCAGAAGATAATATACCTATTGATTTCGATCCTTTTCAAGGTTTAGTAAAGATTGACATAATTAATGCTCAAAGAGGTTTCTCAGACCCTAATACTCCTGAAACGGGTATTAGTAACTTGTCCAGCCAACTACGTGAATACTACTCAAAACATATAAATCCAACAGAGACTATAGATGCCACTGACTTGGATGCATTGGAGGCAATTGAGGAAGCGAATAAGGCTTTTGACATACGATTAGAAGCTGGCTTTTCCTCCTCTCTCGATGAATTGAGAAACCTGAATTACCCTGGATTTGGTAATCCGGAAATAAGCATTTCAACCAAAGTCAGTCCGGTTGATGGACTCAAACATGATTCGGCAGTCCTTTTCAATGTTCAAAAAGGGGAAACAGACGAACAATGCCTAAGGTTATCGGAAAAATACAATGGTTTAGGATATCAGAATCTAATTTCTATGATTTTCAAACTCATTCGATTTAGAGATGAGTGGATGAAAGTCGGGAAAATTGCCAAAAATTCGACTCATGAGATAGAACCTTTACATATTATTCTGGTGGAAGAACCGGAAGCACATTTACATGCTCAAGTGCAACAAGTGTTTATACGTAAAGCATATGATGTATTAAGAAATCATGCTCGTCTTAAAGAGAAGAAAGACTTCTGTACACAATTAATTATCAGCACACATTCAAGTCACATCGCACATGAATGTGATTTTAAGTCTTTGCGCTATTTTAAACGGAATATTACCCAAAACCAAATTCCGACTTCAACAGTTATAAACTTATCCAAAACATTTGGTGCGGAAGATGAAACAACAAAATTTGCAAAAAGGTACTTGAAAACGACCCACTGTGATTTGTTCTTTGCAGATGCCGCAATTCTCATAGAAGGGCAAGCGGAAAGAATGCTACTACCTTTCTTTATTAATCAAGAATTTCCGAAGCTCGCTTCTGCATATATTTCATTGCTGGAAATCGGCGGAAGTCATGCTCATCGACTAAGACCACTAATTGATGATCTTGGTATAATCACCTTGATTATAACTGATATAGACTCTGTTGATCCGAATGCACATAGGAGATCAGTTCGTCCCGAAAAGGGGAAAAACTACGTCACTAATAGTTCTACGTTAAAGCAATGGACTCCTGCTAAAGAATCTATTGAGGAGCTTGTTGATTTAGCATCAACTAAAAAGCAATCCTCAAATGGCTTGGTGAGAGTCGCATACCAAT
>OHQX01000899.1_pt1 | contig 11014 bp, 11 predicted proteins | sample 1578251 | NCBI WGS metagenome assembly OHQX01 (sample SAMEA3879507, study PRJEB24766) | human gut metagenome | biome: human-associated habitat; feature: feces | place: USA | collected 1985/1987
TGGGTGGGATATTATTAGTCAAAATAGTAAATTTCATGCAATATTTGCTACAAGTAGCATTCCTGAAGCAATAAATTATTATAAATTATTTAAATCAAAAACATCAAAATTAAAAGTAACGTGCCTTGTTGATGAACATATCGATAATAAAGAGGGATACAAAGTTAAAGAAGAAGGAGTTCTTGAAATTATTAAAGATTATAATAATCTTTATGGACAAGAATTTAATATTGCTTCATTCCCTAAAATGAAGAAAGATATTGCATCACGTCTTGCGCATAAGAAGCCATATGAAAGAATTGAATTGGAACCTAAAAAACAGATAGATATTTTAATTGTAGTAAATCAAATGCTTACTGGATTTGATTCTAAATGGATTAATACTTTGTATATTGACAAAATGATTGAATATGAAAACATAATTCAAGCTTTCTCAAGAACAAATCGACTATTTGGCCCTGATAAACCATTTGGTGTAATTCGTTATTATAGACGTCCTCATACAATGGAAGAAAATATAAAAAAAGCCATTCAATTATATTCAGGAGATAAACCGTACGGATTATTTGCTGAAAAATTGAATATTAATTTAAAAAATATGAATTCTATGTTTGATCAAATAAGTAATTTATTTGAATCTGCAGGTGTACAGAATTTTGAAAAATTACCAAAGCAAAAAGAAGACAAGAGCAAATTTGCACAATTATTTAATCTTTTTAATAAATATCTTGAAGCTGCAAAAATTCAAAGAATGACATGGGATAAAGAAAAATATGAATTTGATTTAGAAAATGGTGAAAGAGAAGTTATCACAAGAGAAATTGATGAAAAAACATATTTGATTCTAGTACAGAGATATAAAGAATTACAAGGTGGAGGTTCTGGAGAATCAGATTCAATTCCGTTTGATGTAGAGACTTATATTACAGAAATTGATACAGGATTAATTGATTCTGATTATATGAATTCTAAATTCAATAAATACTTAAAGGCGCTTGCTCAACCAGATGTTTCTAAAGAAGAAGTAGCTAAAATTAAAGATGAGTTGCATAAAACTTTTGCTACATTATCAGTGGAAGAACAAAAATACGCAAACTTAATTCTACATGATATTGATTCAGGTGATTTTAAATTAAATGTAAATGAAAAATCATTTAGAGATTGCATTACAGAATATATATCTAATGCAAAAAATGATCAAATACACAAGTTATCTATGGCTTTAGGATTAAACGAAACATTGCTTAGAGAAGCCGTTTCTTTAAAGTTAAATGAATCAAATTTAAATGAATTTGGAAGATTTGATAAGATAGTTGAAACAGTTGATAAAACAAAAGCAAAGTTATTTTTCGAAAATAAAGAAGGAATAAAATTACCTCCGCCAAAAGTTAATATTAGAATAAATAAATATTTAAAAGAATTTATATTACAAGGTGGATTTGATATTGAATAATTCATTGAGGGAGAGTTACATTTTGCAACTCTCTCTTTTTGCTTGGGAACAGCGTAAGTTCAGTGATATTGTAGCAAGAGAGTCTTCTATTTCTACATCTACGACAGATATTCCAAGTGTAGAGTATGAAGATGTAGTAGCAGAAGAAGGACGGTTGAATAAAGATGTCCACTTAAAAGAAACGGTAAAGTCGGGAATTACATTTGATGGTTCGCAGGTGCTTTATGGAAAGCTTCGTCCATATCTGCATAACTGGTTAAATCCAGATTTTAAGGGCATTGCAGTAGGCGATTGGTGGGTATTAAAGCCTATTAATATTGATAAAAAGTTCCTTTATCGTCTTATTCAAACACAGCAGTTTGATAATATTGCAAACCAGTCATCAGGGTCAAAAATGCCACGTGCAGATTGGAATTTAATCTCCAATTCGGAGTTTACGGTTCCATTTTCAAAGGAGGAACAGAGTAAGATTGGCAGATATTTTGATAGCCTCGATAACCTTATCACCCTTCATCAGCGTGAGTGGAAAGGAAAAAGACTATGGATAATAATCAATTGTTTGTTGAATACTATAAAGAATGGGTAAGTATTTATAAAGAAGGCGCTATACGTCCAATTACATTGTCAAAATATAAAATGGCAATTTCTTGGTTAGAAAAATTGGTGCCTAATTTAAAATTATGCGATTTAGATAGAATTTCATATCAAAAATTAATTAATGATTATGCTAAATGTCATGAAAGACAGACTACAATGGACTTTCATCATCAGATAAAAGGATCTATTTTAGATGCTGTTGATGAAGGACTAATTCCTAAAGATCCGACTCGAAAGGCGATTATCAAAGGAAAAACGCCTAGTGAAAAAAAGCCGAAATATTTAAATCAATTTGAACTTCATAATTTGTTGACCTCCTTGAATTTAAAAGATTCAGTTAATTGGGATTGGTTTATTCTTTTGGTTGCAAAAACCGGCATGAGATTTTCGGAAGCTTTAGCATTGACTCCGGAAGATTTTGATTTTTCAAAGCAAGTAGTATTGATAAATAAAACATGGGATTATAAAGGACAAGGAGGATTTCTCCCAACAAAAAATAAATCATCTGTTAGAAAAGTTCAATTGGATTGGAAAACCGTTATGCAATTTTCACAATTAGTAAAAGATTTACCTAGCGATGAACCTATTTTTGTTAAAAGCAACGACAAAATATATAATTCAACCGTTAATGGAGTTTTATTTAGACTTTGTAAAAAAGCTGATATTCCAACAATATCTATTCATGGATTAAGGCATACACATGCTTCACTTTTATTATATGCTGGTGTTTCAATAGCTAGTGTTGCAAGAAGATTAGGTCATGCAAGTATGACTACTACTCAAAAAACGTATTTACATATTATCCAAGAATTAGAAAATCAAGATGTAGATATAGTTATGCGTTCTCTAGCAAATTTAAGTTGATAATTTTTATTTAGAACTCACGCTGATGAAGGGTGATAAGGTTGTCGAGATTTCTTAAACAGTCACTAATCTTATCTTGTTCGGGTTTACTTGGCATCATTATTTGATACTGTGAATATTCCTGAGCATTAACTCCCGGTTGCCCTGAACGCATCGAAGTAACCTTAATGAACTTCTCATAATTGTCTGTAAGTGTATTCTGAAATACAAATTCCGAATTGTATTCTGGCTTTATTCTTGCTCTAATCAAAAAACCTGCATAATAGACCAATCCATCAGAAGCCTTGTAAATATAGCTTTTTCCAACACTTGCTCCCGTTCTGGCAAACAAAATATCTCCTTCAGATAATTTGTAGTTTTCAGCAGAAGATAAATCTTTATCTGGTGAAGTGATGTCTTCTTGCTTAAATTCTCGGCTCTCATCATCAATATCTGTAATTCTTATATATTTGTTTTCACCATCATACTCTTTTGCTGCTGCATTGAGTCCGTATTCAAAAGATGAAGATAGTTCCCCCAACTTACGCTGTTCCCAAGAATAATCCTATTACAAGCGTTCGCGCACCATCATAAGAGTATATCCGAGTAGATTTTGACCGTTCCACTTATCTTTATTTAGTCTATTGGGGTCTTTCATTGACAACCCAATACCCCAAATACGGTCTTTTACGGCACACTCCGCCAAAACAGCATTTTCTGTTGCTTTGAGTTTGCCTTTTAGTTCCTCATTTTGCGAGAACTTTGCCAAAAGCCCTCCGTAAACTACAATTTGACGAATGCCGTTCCACATACTCTCATCGTAGTTTGATACCTGCCTGCCAAGGAATTTGATTTCGGCAACATCACTTGTTGATAAAATTTGAGCTGCTACCGCTTCATCTCTAAAGCAGATTGCTTTTCGGTACATCATAAATTGTTCCATCGAAGAAAACGCTACACCGTCCACCGAAAAAGGTGACAGATACCAATTGCTCAAATAGCCATTATCTTCATCGGGATTGTGAAAGCAAATAATATCCATTACACTTCACCGACTTTTTGCACTGCTAAATCAAGTTCCAAGTCGTGCAAACCATAGTATGCTTTTTTTATGAAATCAAGTGGCACTTTTTTAAGTACCTCGGAACTTGGAATATCGTAATACCATTGATAGTAAGCATAAAACTCGCCAATCCAGTCAGGCATAAAGCCGTCAAGAGCCTTGCCGGACTTCAAGGAATACTTTTCGGTTTCGGTAAAGTATTCCCACAATTCTTTGGAATTCATTGTGTTGACATAGGCTTTTGCCTCGTCAATACTTTTTCTTGTTTTGCTTGCCATATAGGTCTTGATAAAATCCTCGGTATCTTTATCGGGATAAGTTTGAGCAACAAAGTCAAAGAGCTTACCCTGATTTTCTACTACATCATTCAAATAATCTTGTGAATATGCTCTCATAATCATCACTCCTCAAACAGTGTACTGAACACCTTTGTTACACGATTGGCGTCGGAATCAACAAGTTGACGCATTTTCTGCCTTGCGGTAATATCTCGCTGATTGTACTTTTCGTTAAACTCTGTGTACTCAATAGTTTGCAAGCTATTTGTCACTTCGTGCAGTTTGGAATAAGCAAGCTCGGACTTTATACAATACTGAATACCTAAGCCACCAAGAGACAGTAATTCTTCAAGAATATCCATATCGATATTGTCTCTTACAAATTCCTTTGCGATATAGAAATATGAGGCGTTTGCTCTCCAACCTTTGATAACATCGTATTTGTCGGTATCTACACCGTATTTTGCAATAAATTTCTTTGCAAGCATACGGTAACGCTTTGAGTCAGCTGCATCTCTGTGCTTCATCAGTTCTGCAAGCCACGCAAGAACGCCTTTTTCTTGAAAATCCAAAATTTCAAGTCCTTCTGTATCAAGTTCATATTGATGAACATAGCCGTTTGTTTCATTTGGTCTGCAAACTGCCCATTCTTTTGCAAGGTCTATGCTTTCGGTAAGATAAAATCCTCGTCCGTAGTCGTGTTTTTTCTCACCTTTGCCGAATGTGGGCACTACAATTTTGTCCGGAGTACCGTGATATAAAGTTATTTTATTCATTTTCTCTTTACCTCCTAAACAAACATCTTTTCGAGCATGGATTTCTTGATATTTTGAAGCTTTTCTAACTCACGCTGATGAAGGGTGATAAGGTGGTCTAAATTCGAAAAATACTGTCCAATTTTCTGTTGCTCCTCTTTGATTGTATATGGAATAGTGATATCCCCAACCAATTGTTTATTTAATCCACCTCTCGATCCATCTCCAGATGACATCGCTCTAATTTCATCATATCTATTTTCTAAATTACTAAAAACAAATTCTGGAACAATATCATCGTTAAATGACATTGCTGCAATCGACTGATTAGTACTTAAAGAAATACGATTAATAGCCACGGTTCCGCGTGTTTTCCCTTGACCTGCAAGTGCAATTAGAACAGAATTTTTCTTAATTATTTTTGCACTAGAATTTGCCAATCCATTTTTTGAAATCATATCATCAGTATATGTTATGTATTTTTTATGTACTTCTCCCGATGATAACCATGGAACCTCTTTAGGTTCCCAATATTCTGAAACTGATGTACTTGGTGTTCCTCCAGCTACTATTTCAGAAACTTCTGAAACCTTACGCTGTTCCCAAGGGTCAGTAAATCCTTTGAATCGAATTTCTGGAATGTTACTTCCATTTTTTGGAAACATTTTTTCTAGCATAGATTTCTTAACATTTAACAATTTATTATACTTACGCTGATGAAGGGTGATGATGTGGTCGATGGACTGAAAAAAGTTGCCAATCATAGCCTGTTCTTCAATAGATGGCATTATAACATCGATATTTTTAACATCATCCTTATATAATGCTCCCATAGTGCTGGACGCATTTAGTCTGGTAAGTTTTTTATTACCTTCTTCAGAAACAAAATAATCATATAGAAAATGTGGTATTACTTTGTTATTTAATTTGAGCAAATACATATTAGGTGCAACTGTTGCATACTTTGTTCTTGGCTCAAAAATATAGACTTTACCTATGTTTCCTCGTTTTGCCATCAGTAATTCGCCACCATGAAGTTCAGTCTTTTTCAAAAATTCGTATGATGACTCATCTACATATTTTAACTCTGATAATGGTTTTGGATTTTCTAAATCCGTTATCCTTACATACCAAGCATAACCATCGCCGTCTGTTGTATTAATATTTTTTGCCATATCTGCAAAACTACCATTTGCATCATAATCTGTTAATAATTCAAGTAAATCCAAAACCTTACGCTGTTCCCAAGGGTCAGTAAATCCTTTGAATCGAATACTAGGAGTTTTATTATTTTCCATATTATTTTCCTCCTAATAATGTTTTGAATTCATCTAAACCAAGCATGTCAAAATCATTTCCTTCTAAATCATCTAGCATCGAAATTAAAGATTTTTCTGTTTTTGAAATTTCTTCTTCTAAATCTGAATAAGTAGTTTCATATTTCTTGGATAGTAAATCAATTTTAGTTTCAAAGTCATTTAGTAATTTAATAGGCAAACTATTAATACTTTGCATTAGTGGTTCAATCCATTTTGAATTTAATGAATCATCAATTTGTTCATAAGTTAGATTTTCAATTGTGGATTTTGTATTTAATTCCAATTCTGCTATTTCCGATTTTAATGCTTTATTCAATTCTTTTTTCTTAGTAACTAAAGAGTTATAATTTCTTAATTTTTTTCTTGTTTCTAACTCTACATCGGCATCTTTGATAAATTGTTTTATTAGTTTATCAACAATTTTATTACCTTCATCATCATAAAATTCCATTTCTTTTTCTTCATCTGTAAGGTTTTCAATAATATCATTAATTTCAGAATCGATTTCGGATACTTGAGTTTCTTTATCTATCAACTCTCTCTTTTCTTTCAACAAATACTTACTTTGGATAAGATCAAATGGTAATAGATGTCCAAACCAACCTTCTTGAACTTCTACTTCTTTCTCTTTTTTCTTTTTGATGACTAAATTTGGATCAACAACTTTAGCAGCATCTATTCCTTCGGTTTGAATGATTTCAATGTCTCCAGAAATTGTATTCCATTCATCATTTAAATATTGATAAGCTTCATATTGATTGATTAAAGAGATATTTTTTAGTCTCTTAAAAATTTCATTACTGATTATTTCTTCAGTTTTGGCAATATTTAAGTTTTCAGCATCATCAATTAGTAAAGTTTTTAAATAACCTTCAAAACCAGCAAAAGCATTTTTGTATTCATTCACAAAATGTTTAACATCTTGATTATTTTTGATGATATTTCTAACGTTATCTGATTTCAATGTGCTATATGGCTCATTATTAGATTGGAATAATTCATCTTTTAATGATGGAAAAGCGTTCCAATAATCTTCATAGTCTTTAATTTCAGAATTAGGAATTCCACCAAACATAGATGCATAAATATCATAAGATTCTGTTTTTTCTGATGAATCAACATATCTAGGAATATTTAAGTTATAATCATTGGCACGAATTTCATCACGGCTTACAACTTTGCAATATTTATCAATATCTTTTCTGTTCTTAATCGCATCTGTAATTTTACGAATATCACATGCTCTTAACTTGTTATTTTTTCCTTCTTTAACAAAGCCCTTAGAAGCATCAATAATTAACGTATCCGTGTTATTTCTCTTTTGTTTTAAAACCATGATAATCGTTGGAATACCTGTTCCAAAGAAAATATTAGATGGTAAGCCAATAATAGTATCAATCTTATTTTTTTCGATTAAGTTTTTACGAATAGTTCCTTCTTCGCCAACACGGAATAAAACACCGTGAGGTAAAACAATTGTCATAATACCATCTGGTTTAATATGATATAGATCATGTAATAAGAATGCATAATCTGCTTTTCCTTTTGGTGCCGTACCATAATCAGCGTATCTTGGATCATTTCCTTTATCCGTTGGATCCCATTTTTGGGAATAAGGCGGGTTAGATGTAACAGCATCCACATATAATGGTTCATATGTTCCAATTGGATCAGAATCTTCAAAATCAGGCCAGTCCTCTTCCAATGTATCACCATTACGGACCTTAATATTATCAGGTAAAATTCCACGCATAACTAAATTCATACGTGTTAAGTTATACGTATTTTTCTTTAATTCTTGAGCATAATATTTAATATTATCTTTACTATCCATATGTTTTGAAACACTCTTACCAATATTGATTAATAAAGAGCCTGAACCTGAACATGGATCATAGATTTTAATTTCAGATCTATCTTTTAAATGTTCAGCGATAATTTCTGACATAAGTAAAGAAACTTCATGTGGAGTATAGAATTCTCCAGCTTTTTTCCCTGCATTTGCTGCAAAATTAGATATTAAATATTCATAGATAAATCCTAAAACATCATAATCTTGTTTATCATCCATAGGAATATCTTTGATTAAATACAATAAATCTCGAACAGCCTTGCTTTGTTCTTTAGCAGTAGAACCTAAGTTACTTAGTCCAGTTTCTAATGTTTGGAATATTCCATCAAACACACGTTTATAATTCGTACCAATTAAACGACTGAATGCAGATAGAGCATCACGTACATTTGCAATATCAAAATCATGTCCTTCATTAATCCATGTTGAAAATAAGTTTTCATAAGAAATAAAATATCCTAAACCACTTTGCACAAATTCAACAATTTCTGCATCTTCTTCATTAACTGACTTTATATCTTCTTCAGCAAAGTCATTCTTTAATAAAAAGTCTTCTTCTCTATCTGACAAAAATTTATAAAAGATAAAGCCTAGAATATAATCTTTATATTCACTAGCTTCAATCTTAGATCTCATTTTATTAGCTGATTCCCATATTTTTTTGGCTAATTGTTGTTTATTCATATAGCATATCTCCTTATTTCTTTGAAAGTATTATTATTTGAAATTAATCAATTCAAATTAGTGACTTTCCAAATTGCTCAATTGTATCGTCAGATCCTCTATCTGATACATTTTTTCCCATTGCATTTTCAATTAGATTCAATAATTTTTTTGCTCTGTCAATAAAGTAGTTATCAAAATCATCCTGCTTTAAATATTCAAAATTAATCATATGTGATTCAATTCTATCTTTTAATTCATTTTCCGTTAATCCATCAACTTTATTTAATATAGTTTGTATATATTTACTTGGAGAATCTCCTCCAATTGATCTATTTGTTGGCGGTAAAATAGGAGTTTTATTTACAATAGAATTATATTTTTGACGCTTAATTCCAACTTTTTGACAATATGCTTCTGGAAAAATATGATGGATATCAGGTGAAAGAATGACACTGTTTACCAAATTCATTTTCGAATTATCCATGAAATCTCTGCAATCTGCTTTGTATAATAGAGCCATAATTCCTTTATAAGCTGCACTTAAACGTGTTTGTAATGTCAACAAACGTGTTGCTGAAAAGAAGGAACTATTAACTGTTCTCATTTGACTAGGACGTTTGTACACTTCATCTATGATATCTTCGATATCATTTGCATACCTAGTTTCATTTGCACCTCCATACATTTCTCCAAGAATACCACACCAATACCATCGCTCTAAAATCTTTTTGGTATTGGGTTCATTACACGTTTTCTTTCCTAAATATGCGCAAGTTGCAGAAAGTGGAATTAATTGGGTTGTATAAGGTAAATCTCTTTGTCTAAATACATATTCATTTTGAAGTAAAAATTCTCTTGCTATTTTATATCCATCAAGCACTGCATCTCTATTTTCTAAATAAGATTCATAAGGTAAATTTAAAACATCTTTTTTCTTACAAGAAATTGTTCCGCTTTTTCCATTAACTTTGTTTTTGTAAGAAGTATATAAAGTAACTGATGTCAAAAATTGATTTCATCAATTCCATCTAATAAATCAGTTCTTAACGTTTCATTTTCAGCCCTAATTATTTTTTTACATTTTTCCCAATCTTTTCTTAAATCGAACTCATTCGTAGCATAAGTTGCTGTAACCAATTCAAATACGGTTAATGGAACTCCACCTGTATTTACATTCTCAAAAACTTTACATACAGCTTCTCGTGGAGTGGATTTATCCAGTGTAATTACTGGCAATTTATACTGTAGAATGGTTTCAACAACTTCTTTTTGAAATCTATTTAACAAATCATTAGCATCCTTATCATTTTGATGGTACATCATGTATCCAAAATTCCATTGCATTAATTGTGTATTATCATAGATGATATTTATTGGAAACATCTTTAATTGATATTCTAATTCTCTTGTTGATAAGTCCATAATAATATCACGATCAAAATTAGCCTTAATCTTTCTATCTTCTGGAACGCTCACAACAGCATCTAGTCGATCCTCATTATCATCTAAACATTTATTCATATCCAAATAATAAAACCTTTTTATAGACTTACCTTTATCTGTTTTTGTAGCAACAACCTGATTGCTATATGTTGACTGATAAATTGATGTTAATCTTTGTTGTCCATCTAATACTAAATATTCTGGAGTAGCATTTTTATTTTCAACTCCAGTAATAGTACGATATTTGAATTTAATATCAGGATTTCCATATTGTAATTGCATAATAGCACCCATAGGATATCCTTGAGATAAACTTGCAATAATCCCACGAATTCGATTGTCATCCCAAGTCCAGTCTCTCTGAAATTCAGGCAATTGTATTTTCCCCTCTTGAACATCATATAGCAATTGTCTCAAATCTGTATCATTCGATTTTGGTAAAATTATCATTATTTGTTCCTCACTATCTCTACAATATCATCAAATGTGCAATTTAATGTTTTACACATTTTAATTAAAGAATCCATTGAAACTGTTTGATTCTTTGAAAGTTTTGCTAACGTTCCAGGAGTAAGTCCTGCAATTTTTGCAAATTCAGTTTTCTTCATACCTTTATCAATTAATAATTTAAACAAACGATTATAACTAATTTCCATATGATTAGACCTCTTTCTTTATTTTCAATTATAAAGGAATTATGTATAAATAGAAACATAAATATCACCATTTAGTGATATTTTTTTAT
>OHQX01000917.1_pt1 | contig 10896 bp, 9 predicted proteins | sample 1578251 | NCBI WGS metagenome assembly OHQX01 (sample SAMEA3879507, study PRJEB24766) | human gut metagenome | biome: human-associated habitat; feature: feces | place: USA | collected 1985/1987
TGTGATCACCGAAGATGTTCAGGGACTGGGTAGCAACGGTACGTGCAGAAACATCGAACACGCAGGGCAGCTGCTCAGCAGCGATCTTGTACATATTGGGGATCATCAGCAGCAGGCCCTGAGAAGCGGTGAAGGTGGTGGTAACAGCACCTGCACCCAGAGAGCCGTGGACAGCACCAGCGGCGCCGGCCTCGGACTCCATCTCAACGACCTTGACCTGGTTGCCGAAGATGTTCTTCTGGCCGGCTGCAGACCACTGGTCCACAGAGTCAGCCATCGGAGAAGACGGGGTAATGGGGTAGATGGCAGCCACGTCCGTGTAGGCATACGCTACATGGGCGGCAGCGGTATTGCCATCCATAGTTTGCTTTGCTCTAGGCATTTTTCTTCCTCCATTATTCAGAATTTGGTACCTTTTGCGCGGGGCAATATGCCCGCTGGGACCGGAGAACCCCATAAAAGGCACTATTGCTTGTATACTATAATAGCAGATTCCGGCAATAAAGTAAACGCAAACCGCCCGACAAACGCACCAAAAATTAAGAAATTTTTTAGCGGTTTTGTACTTTCTTTAGTGCGTTAAAGCAAGCAGTGATGCAGATTTTCGGTTTTTGCCCACCGTCGCTTCCAGAAATTGTGATTTTTTTCGCAAGAGGGAACTCCCTCCCCTTGTATTTATCATATCTTTATTGACAACAAACCGCACTTTGCCGTAAACTGAGAGCATAAAACCGGCGCACCGCCGGAAAAGGGGCGTAAAACAAATGAACGATACCGTACACTTTGAAAAAACTCTCTCCAGCGAGACCCTGTTCGAGGGGCGGGTCATTACCCTGACCAAGGACACCGCGCTGCTGGAAAACGGCAAGACCGCTACCCGCGAGGTGGTGCATCACCACGGCGGCGCCTGCATCCTGCCTTATTTTGCAGACGGCACCATCTGCATGGTGCGGCAGTTCCGCTATGCCATGCAGCAGCAGCTGTGGGAGCTGCCCGCAGGTAAGCTGGAAAAGGGTGAGGACCCCTTTGCAGCCGCCAAGCGGGAACTGGAAGAGGAGTGCGGTCTGACCGCCGACAACTACATCTCGCTGGGCGAATTCTACCCCACCGTGGGCTACGATACCGAGGTCATCTATACTTGGGTAGCCACCGGTCTGCACGAGACCAAGATGCACCTTGATGCGGACGAGTTTTTGACCCCCGACCGGGTGCCGCTGGAAAAGGCATATCAGATGGTCATGAGCGGCGAGATCAAGGACGGCAAGACCATTGCGGGCATCCTGAAGCTGAAGGCTCTGCTGGCCGAGGGCAAGCTGTGATCTTATACGAGGACGCCGCCCTTGTGGTGCTGGACAAGCCCGCCGGGCTTTCCAGCGAGGAGGGCGTGCCCGCCGCGCTGCGGGCGCACTGGAACGCACCTGATGCCTTTGTGGGGGTGGTGCACCGGTTGGACACCGGAGTGTCCGGGTTGATGGTCTATGCCCGCACCCCGGCAGCTGCCGCCGCACTGAGCCGTCAGGTGACCCAAAGTCAGGACGCCTACGCCGTGCAGGATGGCCGCGCCGAGGGCAAAGCCGCCGCGCCGCAGTTCGTCAAGCAGTACCGCGCGGTCCTCGCCGGGGTGCCGGACGCGCAGCTGCCTGCCGCCGGGGTGCTGCGGGATTACCTGTTCAAGGACAGCCGCAAGGGCAGGGTGTTCCCGGTCAGCCGTCCCCGCAAGGGGGTGCGGGAAGCGGTGCTGGAATACCGCATCCTTGCCACAGCAGGGGAAAACAGCCTTGCCGAGATCACGCTGCACACCGGGCGCACCCATCAGATCCGGGTACAGTTTGCCAGCCGCAAACACCCGCTGTACGGCGACGGCAAATACGGCAACCGCCAGAAGGGCAGCATTGCCCTGCAAAGCTGCGGCCTGCGCTTTGTGCACCCGGACACCGGCAAGCCCATGGCCTTTTCTCTGCCCCTGCCCGCCGCCGCACCGTGGAAGGAGTTTTTGGAATTAGGTGAGTGATATGGAACAGCAATACAAGACTGATGCCGAAATTTACGCCGTGCTGGAACGGGAGATCATCGACCTGACCATCCGTCCCGGCTCTTCGCTGAGCGAGAACCCGCTGTGCGCCCGGTTCGGTGCGCCGCGCTCCCTGATCCGGGTGGTGCTGCAAAAATTGCAGGAAAACGGGCTGGTGCGCATCGTGCCCTACAAGGGCACCACCGTCACCCGGCTGAACCGGCGCATCGTGGACGAGCTGATCTACGAGCGCACCGCCGTGGAAGGGCGCATTTTGCGAGATTTTGCCCCCAACGCCACCCCGGCGCAGCGGGCGCAGATTCGTGCGCGGGTGGACGCCTACGAGGCCCTTGCCCGCGCCGAGAACCCGGACTTCAATAAGCTGTACGAGATGGACTGCCGCCTGCACGAGACGTGGTTTGCCGCCATGGATAAGATGTACCTGTGGAGCACCCTGCAGAATGCCCACGCCGATTACAGCCGGTTCCGTATGCTGGACACCATGACCACCGGCGGGCTGGACGAGGTGATCGCAGACCACCGCAACCTGCTGAACGCCATCGAGCGGTGCGACCTTGCCGCCTTTGAGCCGCTGGTGGAGCGCCACCTGTACGGCGGCATCCGCCGCCTTGGCAGCAAGCTGACCAAGGAATACGCCGACTTTTTTGAGCCGGAAAACGTGAAATAAGCCAAATTGTTCCACGGGGAACAAAGACGAGTTAAAAAGCCCGGAGTGTCCGCAGACGCTCCGGGCTTTTGATATTCAGAACACTCCGGTGATGAAAATTTCCAGCCCGATGCCGATGAGGATGACACCGCCCAGAATACTTGCCTTGCCGGAAAGCTGTGTGCCGAACTTTTTGCCGATGCGCAAGCCTGCCATGCAGAGGATGAAGGTGACCACCGCAATGATGATGGCAGCGGTAAGCGCCATCAGCCAGCCGTATTCCGAGATGGTGAAGCCCACCGAGAGGGCGTCAATGCTGGTAGCCACGCCCTGCATGAACAGCGCCCCGGCGCTGAGCTCTGCCGCTTCCTCGGCTTCCTCGCCCCGGATGCCGTCCAGCAGCATCTTGCCGCCGATGTAGCCCAGCAGTGCCAGCGCGATCCACGGGATCAGGGTCTCAAAGGACGCAAACAGCTCCACGATGGTATGCACGCACACCCAGCCGATCATAGGCATTGCGGCCTGAAAAATGCCGAAAGTGCCCGCAATTTTGCACATGGTGCCCTTGTTCATTTTAGGGTCGTGCAAGCCGTTTGCCATGGACACCGAAAACGCATCCATCGCAAGCCCCACGCCCAGCAAAACGCTGTTGAGAAAAAACACAAAACTCCATTCCATTCTGTCTGCCTCCTGTTTGTTGACCGTATTCCAAGCAAAAACAAAACCCGGCCCCGGGCGCGTTATACGTCCGGGACCGGGTGATTTTTTGAGATCCACTCCATGTGCACGGGCGCAGCAAACACGCACCAAAACACATGAGTCTCGCAAATGAAAGCAAGCCAGACCGAAACAGTCATTATGTTGACTTGCTGCGCTCTGCAAAGCGCCTGCTACTCCCCCACGGGTATTGTGATTTCGTTTATTCTAGCACAGTTTCAAGGGGAAGTCCAGACAAACCTGACGGTGAAACGATTTTTAATGTGCTCCGCTGCGCTGTGCACATCAATAGCGGAAGAATTATTTATAATTTCGCGTTTGTCGCGCTCTGCGGAGCGCTCCAAACGCATTTTCACGGGAGGGTTTATCTCCTGTTCTTCCGTTTCCACTGCTCCCGGCGCACCCATGCGCGGAGGGAGCGGTAGACCATGGGGGCAAAGAAGAGCCAGACGTTGAGCATGGACAGCAGGTAGTCCAGCTTGCCGGGCAGGGATGCGCCCAGAAAGCTGAACACCCACAGCACTGCCGCGAAAACGCCGAAGTACTTTACCCGGATGGGGATGACGAAGAAGAGCAGCAGCTGCACCTCCGGGTAGAGCATGGCAAAAGCCAGCAGCAGCGAGAGGGACAGGCAGTAGGTGCTGGCGGTCACGCCGGTGAGCAGACAGCCCAGCACCGTGCCCAGCACGCCGGACAGCAGATACACCGTGTAGCGGAAATCGCCCCACTCCCGTTCCAGCGCCGTGCCAATGAACCATGTGAAGTAGATGCCCAGCACCACGCTAAGGATGCTGCCACCAGAAAAGGGGATGAATATAAAGCTGATCACCCGCCAGACCTGCCCCTGCAGCAGCAGGCTGCGGCTGAGCCCCAGCCAGAAGGAAATGGTGCGGTCAACAAACAGCTCGATGGCCAGCACTAAGATCTGCCCCGCTACCAGAATATTGGTCAGGTTCGGGATGCCGTAGCGGCCATACTTGCGCTCCAGCTTATTCAGCCAGTTGTTCATGTGTTTCGCCTCCGTTGCGGGATGCCCCGCCAGTTTCATGTTACCCCTATTTTACCATGACAGGCCCCTGCATTCAAGAAAATCCACGCGGAAGGCGTTGAAACTGCACTTTCTTTCCCGGCAGACAGGCTGCACGCGCAGTTTTTTCACACCGCAGCCGCCGGGGTGTGGAAAAGGCGGGAAAAGCACAGCATTCATGCGGGTTTTAAGTCCCAAAACGACAACCGAAAATTGTATGGACTATCCGTTCTGGAATGAACTTTTCACTTTTTCCACCGGGTTTTCCACCGTTTTTGTGAAAAAGAAGCGCAGTTTCCAACGATGTTTTCCACCTTTTCCACATAGTTTTCCACATCCAGTGGAGGAAAGCCCTATACAAGCCGTAATGGATGCCGCCGCATTCTGGAAATTTGTGGGCTAAAATGTGGGCATTCTGCCTTTTATAAAAAAGAAAGTCGAAGGTTTTTCTTTTGTTTTTACAGTTTACTCCGGCTTACGGGTTTGCTTTTCTCCAATCTGGAATTTTGCCCCGGGCAGTTTTCCACAAACCGCCGGGGAGAAAAGCCCGGTGTGGAAAACGGACACAAACGGTGATTTTCCACACTGTTTTTATCCCAGCTGAACCCTCTCAGTCGCCTGCGGCGACCATCGGGAGCAGACTGAGAGGGTTGGATGCAAAAATAAGCCCTCTCGGGCAGACAAAGTGCCTGAGAGGGCTTATAAAACCATATTTTATGCCTTAGCAGCGGCGCACACTAGGGTATGCAGCGGCGCAGGGGTCAGCTTTTCGCTTCCTCTAAGTGGAGATACACCGCAACGTAGGTCTTGTCATCCATAACACGGGTGACAATATCATACTCATCCTCATCGATCCGGGACAGCTGCTTTTTATCAACAAAGTAAGCAGGTCCGTACTGCGTCAGATTTTCCAGAGTCAGCTTAACTGCCTCAACGGTACTTTCGCCCGAAACATTCAATGCTATCGGGTCTGAGAGGATCATCCAATACCAGCTCTCCCCAAATCCGCACCCGTTCGCCTCATGATCCCGGCCGTCTCCGGCTGTGAACTTCCCGTCCTCGCTGATTTTCGCCAGAGCAGTCCTCATCTCCGAGTGTTTGACGTCAACTTTTTGTACCGGTTTGCCCGGCCGCTTGCTGTTGATTTGCTCTACAAACCAATCTTCGTATACCTTGCCAATGGCAGACTGAGGTTGTTCTGCTGCGCCGCAGGCGGTGAACAAAGCCAAGGCCAGCACCGCGGCCAGTAAAAGTGCTACAAAGCGTCTTGTCTTTTTCATGATACATCTCCGGTAACAAAAATACAGGTTCTATCCAACGTACTGGAACTCAAACGACCTCTTTTATTATTTTACACCATCACATCTGTGGTGTGTCAATTGACAGAGCATATAAAATATCGCCGTCCTTTTGGGCAAATGCGCCAAAGGGTTGGATGCAAAAAATGCCGGGCGGTCCGCAGACCGTCCGGCATTGCTTTTTTCTTTACATCATATTGCGGAACACCAGCTGTGCGATCTGGAAATAGAGGATCAGGCTGCAAGCGTCCACGATGGTGGTAATGAAGGGGGTAGCCATGATAGCGGGGTCGGCACCCAGCTTTTTGGCGGCAAGCGGCAGCATACCGCCCACCAGCTTTGCCAGAATGACACTGAAGAACAGCGACACGCTGACCACGATGGCGTAGCCCATCACGTTGGCATACTGGCCGGGGAAGAGGAAGGTGTACATCAGGTAGATGCGCAGACCGTTCACAATGCCCAGCACTGCGCCCACGATGGCAGACACCCGCAGTTCCTTGGCCAGCACCCGCATAAAGTCGGCAGGCTCTACCTCGCCCAGTGCCAGACCGCGCACCATCAGGGTGCTGATCTGGTTGCCGCAGTTACCGGCGGTATCCATCAGCATGGGCATGAAGGAGACCAGCAGCGGCAGGCTGACAAAGGCTTCCTCGTAGTGGGTGGTGACCATGCCGGTAAAGGTAGCGGACAGCATCAGAATCAGCAGCCAAGGGATACGCTGCTTGGCGTGGGTCCACACGCTGGTGCCAAAGTAGGTGGTAGCGTCGTCATCCGGGAGAATGGCGGCCATCTTCTGCATATCCTCGGTGCTCTCGTCGGTCAGAACGTCGATGGCATCGTCGATGGTGATGATGCCTACGAACATTCCCTCGTTGTCCAGAACGGGCATGGCGGTAAAGTCGTAGCGCTGCATCTCACGCGCCACGAACTCCTGATCGTCGGTGACCTTCACGGTGACCAGATTGTCCTCCATGATCTCCGTGATGGGGGTCTTGGGGTCTGCCAACAGCAGATTGCGGGCAGAGACAACGCCCTGCAGCCGGTTGCTCTCCACCACATAGCAGGTGTAGACGGTCTCGGCATTCTCGCCCTGCTTGCGGATGGCTGCAAAGGCCTGTTCCACCGTCATATCCATGCGCAGACGCACATATTCCGGGGTCATCAGGCTGCCGGCAGAGCTTTCCGGGTAGTTCAGCAGCTTGTTCAGGCTCTCGCGGGTCTCCCGGGAGGATTTTTCCAGCACCCGTTTGACCACGCCTGCGGGCATATCTTCCAGCAGGTCGGCGGCATCGTCCAGACTCATCTCCTCGATGGCGCTCACCAGCTCCACGTCCGAGAAGGCGTTCACCAGATCGTCCCGGGCTTCGTCGGACATATAGGCAAAGGCTTCGGTGGCAACTTCCTTTTTCAGCAGACGGAACACCACCAGACGGTTGTTCTCGTCCAGCTCCTCCAGCAGCTCGGCAAGGTCGGCGGGCTGCTCTTCCTCGGTCACCTCACGCAGCTTGACGTACTGCTTTTTGATCAGCAGCTTCAGCAGACGGCTCTTGGTCAGCATCTCGGGGTTTGCCTTGACCTCTTCGTCATTGGCTTCCTCCCGCTCTGCCTCCCGCATATCCTGCTTCAGATCCTCGGTGGCTTCCTCGTTCAGATCCTCCGCCAGCTTCTGACGCACCTCGGCGGGGATATCGGCGGGCAGCTCCTGCACCGGCAGGTTCTGTTCCGTATTGGTTTCCAGCTTCTTTTCTTCCATATCCATGGGCTACCTCCTCTGGGCAATATACGGCACGGAGGGCTTTCTCCGCGCCGGAGGATGCAGCAGGTCGGGAAACAAAAAACGCGCCGCCCGGTGCCGGAATGCCGCAAATGCAGCCATTTCCGCGCACGCAAAGCCGCGCCTTTCCTATGCCGGGGACTTTTTAAGCCGCCGGATGCAAAAAGGCGAACGCAGTACTTTTTGTTGTCCGATCTACCGCATCGGTGGATCTACTTCGACTATGATCAGGGTCCATTGTCCTGCGTTCACCTCCCAGTTTTCATAAATTCCGCAGCCGCAGCACCCGCGCCGGGCGCTGCACTGGCTATATCCTTTTTTATTATAGCGCCGCAAAAAAATGGGGTCAACCCTAAAGCGAAGTTTTGCAAAGATTTTTGCAATGTCTTACAAAAACAAAACACCCTTCTCCGTGTTGCGGCACACAGAGAAGGGTGTTTTGCTTGGATATTGCCTTGGTGTGAGGAGGAATCATGTTACTTGGGAAGTGGTTGCGGCCCCGCTTCCCATGGCAAAAGTATAACAGCTTTCACAATTCATTTCGTTAAGAAGCTATGAAGAAACTGTAAAAAGGAAGCGGAAAATTCTGGAAGATTTTGTGATAAGCTTTTTGGTTGACGTTCGGTTGCAGAGATGCTAAAATGAAACTGTAAAAGCAGCCATGAAGGAGGGACTTTTATGAGCGATTGTGCATTTTTGAACAACAGCGGTAATTTTACCGCATTCACCTACAACGGCAGAACCATCCGGTTCCGCACACCTTCTTCGCTGGAACGTTACACGGATATTCTGGAATGGGACAAGGGCTATCTTGTAGTCATGGCAAAATACAAGGGTGCTCCCGCAGAAGAAGAGTATATCGATCTGGTTCCCATTCTGAACAATTTGTATATTGATGCCGATGCTTTTTTAAAGCCGATTCGAAAGGTAGAGTTGCAATATGCCTGATATTTTAAGCGTTGCTGACTACGCAGACATGATCGTAAATGGCTATGCCTTTTCAAAAAGCAATGATTCTGTCCGTGTTTTGAATTTGAATAACCCCGCAAGTGCCTGTGTACTGTCTGCCGATGGAAAGGTACTGGAAACCACCATGGATGATATTGAATTAGCCATTGTTCAGGACTATTACAGCCGGAACCGGAAGCATCTGGAGGAATCGTAATGCCGAAATATTATGATTTCAAAATTTGCGGTTACTATCTTTATTTTACCGCGCACTGCATCATTGAATGTATGCACGTCCATGCCAGTGACCGTAAATTGACTGAGGGCGGTTCTGCAAAATTCTTTGTAAAAAGCAATGGAGACACTGTGATACAAAATCGCGGGGTGCTGACCGACAGGGAACTGAGCAAGATTCAAAGTTTCATCAAAGACAACTATAAGGAAATGTACCTCAAGTGGGCATCTATGAGCGAAAACGGTTTCTTTGGCGAGAACTGATGCAAAATTAAAAACAGCAAGGGCTGCTGCACGTTATCCGGTGCAGCAGCCCTTGCTGTTTTTTTACATAAAAATACGCCCCGGTCACCTTGCGGTGAGCGGGGCGCTAAAAACTGATGCAGTTTTTTCACTGAGGCAAGATCCCTGCAAGGCAGGTCTTATGCCGCAGGCGGAGCAAGGTATCTGCACGCAGACCTTATGCTCCTGACACACGCGGGGTGTGCTCTCAAGGGCCCTCGCGGGCGCTTTGGTATCTCAAGCCCCTGCGCAAAAGGAGGGGAATGAAATCAGGTTTTTCGACCGTTCTGTCAGGTACAGGGCAAAACGTTCAGCCTGTTCTGTGCACGGCAAAGGCAAATTCCACAGTTCCGCACCGCTGCATTGCGCAGTAACCGCCGATGCGGGGCTGCCGCTCTTCACACGGGAAAGAGCAGGGGCCGCTGGTTCATTTGATGTCTCTGCCGCTGCTTTGAAACAGCTTACTTGTACAGCTCGACCAGACGGGTCAGGTGCTCGTAGCGGTCGTTTGCAACCTCCTGGTTGCGAGCGAACAGCTCCTTAGCACGCTCGGGGAAGGCGCGGGTCAGACGGCTGTAACGGGTCTCGTTTGCCAGCAGAGCCTGATACTTCTCGTTGTCCACAGCCTTGGAGGTCAGGGTGAAGGGGTTCTTGCCCTGTGCCTTGTTGGCGGGGTTGAAGGTGAACAGGTTCCAGTAGCCAGCCTCGACTGCCTTCTTCATCTCGTTCTGGCAGTTGGTCATGCCGCCCTTGACACCGTGCAGCTCGCAGGGAGCGTAGCCGATGATCAGAGAGGGGCCGGGGTAAGCCTCAGCCTCGGCAATAGCCTTGACAGCCTGGTTCATGTTAGCGCCCAGAGCGATCTGAGCAACATAGATGTAACCGTAGGTCATTGCGATCTCGGACAGGCTCTTCTTGCTGATCTCCTTACCAGCAGCAGCGAACTGGCAGACCTCACCAATGTTGGAAGCCTTGGAAGCCTGTCCGCCGGTGTTGGAGTACACCTCGGTGTCGAACACGAAGATGTTGACGTCCTTCTTGCTGGCGATGACGTGGTCCAGGCCGCCGTAACCGATGTCGTAGGCCCAGCCGTCGCCGCCGAGAATCCAGACGCTCTTGCGGACCAGTTTGTCCGCCAGGGTAAGGAGGCGCGCGCATTCCGGCTTGCCGGTGATTCTCTGCTTCAGTTCCGCGATGTTTTCACGCTGTTCGGCGATGTCGGCTTCGTCCTTCTGCGGATTGGCAAGGATCTTGTCCACCAGTTCCTGGCCGACGATGCCGGCGGCGTCATGAAGGAGCTCGATGGCGTGTTCCATCTGCTTGTCCAGGGAGACGCGGAAGCCAAGGCCGAATTCGGCGTTGTCTTCAAACAGGGAATTGGACCAGGCGGGGCCGCGTCCTTCGGCGTCGTGGGACCACGGGGTGGTGGGCAGGTTGCCGCCGTAAATGGAGGAGCAGCCCGTGGCGTTGGCGACCACCAGGCGGTTGCCGAAGAGCTGGGAAAGCATCTTCACGTACGGGGTTTCGCCGCAGCCGGCGCAGGCGCCGGAGAATTCGAACAGCGGGCGCAGCACCTGCATGGAGCGGATGTTGTCCGTCTTCACCTTGGTGCGGTCCACGTCCGGCAGGCTCATGAAGAAGTCCCAGTTGGCTTCCTCCTTGTCGTGGATCTTCTCGTTGGGAACCATCGTCAGGGCCTTGTGGGTCGGGTCCGTCTTGCTCTTGGCCGGGCAGACATCGGAGCAGAGCGTGCAGCCCGTGCAGTCGTCCGGGGAGACCTGGATGACGAATTTTTCGCCCTTCCAGTCCGGATGCTTGGCATCCAGGCATTCAAAGCCTTCAGGAGCGCCGGACAGGGCGTCCGGGGAGAAGAACTTGCTGCGGATGGCGGCGTGCGGGCAGACGGCCGTGCACTTGCCGCACTGGATGCAGAGG
>OHQX01000922.1_pt1 | contig 10865 bp, 8 predicted proteins | sample 1578251 | NCBI WGS metagenome assembly OHQX01 (sample SAMEA3879507, study PRJEB24766) | human gut metagenome | biome: human-associated habitat; feature: feces | place: USA | collected 1985/1987
TGGTTTCCTGTCTTATAAGAAAACAATAGTCATTATGGAATCAACAACTGAAAAACGGAATATCTCTATGCTTTACTGGGATGAAGCTAAAAAAGGAATGATGGCAGGTTTCATCTTTTCTTTATTCATTCTTTTACTATTCTCATTCGTTTCTTGTGACAAGGATGAGGATACTTCTTTTGAAGAAACTCCTTACTATTTGGGGTACTTTGAAGGAAAGGTGAATAGTCAAGATATTTCTATAGCTAATCAGTCGAACTCTCATTCTTTCATTGATCATGGAAATTTTTGGCAGGAGGTAAATACCGATTTAAGCGGTTTCTATTGGGAGATACCATTAGGAGTGCATATCTCTGACTATCCTTATCCTATGCTGAGGATCTCATTGATTCCATTGAGAGAAGGAGAATATCTGATCGATAAGGGTAAATTATTGAATGAAGAGATAGAATCTACTGTTAGGATCACGAAAGATGACGCTAAAATAGTGTATCATCCACTGAAATCTTCATTTCGGATACAAGTGGATAGTATTCGTTTTCATGAGGGAAGTGGTACCCCTTATATTGAAGGGAAGATGGAAGGTATTTTATATAATATAGAGAATTCGGAAGATTCGATCGTCATAAAAGACGCTATATTCGGAATACACTAACTTGGAGCCGAATAATGATATAGAAGCAATATTTAGATTGAATGGGAGTTCTATATCATGATATGTCGAACTTTTATTCAATCTAAATATTAATATTAATACCTTGTAAGTAATGAAGAAGTTGTTTGTTCTGTTAATATTGCTTTTATCTTTTGGTCGATCGCAGGCCGCTGATATAGAAGCTCGTACCGGAATACTAGGAGGAGATGGATGGGGGCTTCAGACGGGGGCGTATATAAACTTTCCACAATCACGGTTGTTTTCTATACAAACGGGATTGTTGCTGCATACCGCAGGGAATTCGTTTTCATATGGAGATGATTGGAATATTGATTTTTTTGTACCCGTGTATGCTTCTTTTCATATTCCGTTGAGTGATAAAGTGAATCTCCGATTAAATGCGGGTGCTTACACCGGTAGTGGTGAATATTGGAATCTGGGAGCTACGGCGGCGGCCGGTATAGAGGTAAAAAGATTTTATGTGGGAGTGAACTATTTCCAGAATTGTGTCAATGACCGGGATTTGAAATTGGGGTTGTCGGTTGGATATAAATTCACATTATTTTAATCTTTTATATATTTTGAGGATAGGGGTATTTGAGCGTTTCCTGTCTTACGATAAAAACAACGAGAATTATGGAGTCAACAAGTAAAAAACAGAATACCCCTAAACTTTGGTACTGGGGGGAACCTAAAGGAGGAATGAGCCTTGAGGATTGTGAGAAAATAGTAAAAGAGATCCCGCATTTTGACAGGAAAACCCGGCTTGCGGATATGTATATAGCTTTTGTTTGACAGCAAGGGTTTCATTGTGGCATTTAACATAAGGAAGAGAGCCTGTTTTTATACATCGCTCTCTTTTTTTTATAACTTAGCCCCCAATTACTAAATCGAAGAACATGAAAAAGACTTTTTTATTAGCGATAGCCTTGTTGTGCTTTTGTGCCCCGATGAGCTTATTCGCACAAAAACAGCTTGCTTTCAAGGATGGGAAATTCAAGATCGTCCAATTTACAGACATTCATTGGGATCAGAAATCATCTAAATGCGCTAAGACAGTCGCTACGATACAATCCGTATTAAAGGCGGAAAATCCGGATGTGGCGATGCTGACGGGCGACGTGGTGACAGCAAATCCCGGTTTGGAAGGATGGAAGTCAGTGATCGGGATCTTTGAGGAGGCCAAGATACCGTTTACGGTGATGATGGGAAATCATGACGCAGAGATCGTTCCCAAGGACGAGATTTATGCCCTACTCAGTCAATCACCTTATTTTATGGGTGAGAAGGGACCGGGTGATATTCATGGAGCCGGAAACTATGTGGTACCGGTCTACAGTTCAGACGGAAAGAAACCGGCGGCCTTATTGTATTGTATCGACTCCAACGATTATCCTACGCTAAAAGATTACGGTACGTATGATTGGATTCATTTCGACCAGATCAATTGGTATCGTGAGCAAAGTATGCGCTATACCAAGGAAAATGGTGGCAAACCGTTGCCAGCCTTGGCCTTTTTTCATATTCCTTTGCTGGAATATAATGAGATCGTTGGGGCGGAGACTACATTAGGACAGAAAGAAGAGGGAATCGCCTCTCCCAAGATCAACACGGGCTTCTTCGCTTCCTTGGTGGAAATGAAGGATGTGATGGCTACTTTTGCCGGGCACGATCATGATAATGATTATGCAGTGATGTGGAAAGGAATCCTGTTGGCTTACGGTCGTTTCACAGGCGGAAATACAGAATACAATCACCTGCCGAACGGTGCCCGTATCATCGTGCTTGATGAAGGCGCCCGCACGTTCACTTCCTGGATTCGTCAGAAAGACGGTATTGTCGACAAAGTGACCTATCCGGCAAGTTTCGTCAAAGACGACTGGACCAAGCGTTAACTATTGCCAGCTTCACATTGCTGAGGCGGGTATATTTGGAACCGTAGCTTTCGAACAGGCGTGACACCCGCGCCGATGCTACATATATAATTTCTCCCGGGCGATATTCATGCTCTATTCCGGATAGAGTGCATGATACCGTACTGGGAGTTTTTGATGGGATGCTCATCGTCACCAGGTTGCCGCTGGCGTCGTTCAGAGTCAGTATCTGCTTGACGAAAAATTGCGGAGTCGTTCCGTATACTCTTGTTTTATACGGATCGTCTTCCAGGCGTACCCGCATGACTTTCAACTTTAAGTCCGTCAGCTTCTCGTTCACTTCTCCTAGATAGCGGCTTTTTCGGCGTACCTCTTTGCTCTTCCGCAGCATCACGTCCAGATGTACCGAATGATATGCCTGCGCTATTTTGACGAAACGCTCCTGTTTGGGAATCTTCGGAGTAAACTTATAGGCGATCCAGCTTAGATAGGCAGGATCGACTTTGAGGATTTCGTGCAGGAAGTGTCCCCTGTATTTGCCGAAAAAGATGAGGTCGTCACCGTTGCTCTGCATTCTCTTCTCGTTGTAATCCATCAGGATGAGGCACCGTCGCGAATAATAAAACATGGTGCTTGCTATCCGCAGGGACTCGTTGATATCCGGAGATAAATCGTGTATATAGAGAATCGATTGCTTTTCGGGCAGGGGAGAGTAGAGCCAAAGGGAATAGTTGGGCTTTCCCGGTCGGGGCAACACCACCAGATAAACCCCTGCCTCTTTAAAGGAGGCTCTGCCTCGGTTGTATTCATTCAGTTTGGCATACAATAAGGCTTGCTCGCTTTCGGAAATTCCCGGTAATTTTGGATTAGCCATAATTGTTCTCGCTTTTGGTATAATTCAAATATACTGATTTTCTTTCAGAAAAGCAAGCCTTGGCGGGAGTTTCTTCGAATAAAGCCTGTTGGTGAAGTTAACTCGTTTCCGATTCAGATTTGAATCAACCGCTGATTCGCATTAATAGCTAATAAAGCGAAAATAAAAATTAAGTCCGAAGATTATTCTTCTCATAACATCATAAGGTGTTCAGATCAATGACACAAAAAGAGAAAGGTAGTATTGTAGCAATAATTCATCGATTTACCTAGAAAATAAAGAATCTTTCAAAATCAGCACCCACATCTATACGAAAGACTTTGACTAATTATGCGGTAACAGCCAATCATTTATTAATAAATTCTTTCATCGTTTATTATAAACGTCCCCCAAGTTTATTATAAACCCGAGCATCGTTATTTCAGCAACAAATATCAATTTTAAGCAACAAAAAGGGCTGCAATTCCCATAAAGAATCGCAGCCCTTAGCTTGTGTCAGACTATCTAACAAGCATTATCCGGAGTGGGAATGCCTGCAAACTGTTATTATATTATACTTATTATTGCTCATTTTTTCGTCTATATTATCAATGTTATCGAATTTACTTCCGGTTCTCACTTACAAATATACAACATAAAAAACGGTTTGTCAAGCCCTGCATGCTTCTTTCATACATCTGATGATAAATCAAATGGTAGAATCGGCATCCGGAGTGCTTTCTACCGCTGTATCGGAAACAGACAACTGATTGACATATTCCTTCGGGAGAACTCCATATTGTGCCTTGAAACACTTGGCAAAATAAGAGGAGGAAGTGAATCCAACCTGTGCCGCAACCTCGGAAATACGTGTACCGCCCTGAATTAACTCAGCTGCCTTATTCATACGGAGGGCCTTCAGATAATCATTGGGCGACATTCCCGACAATGCTTTTATCTTCCGATAAAAGTTGGAACGGCTCATGTTCATCTGCTCTGCAAGAGTATCGATGGAGAAATTCTCGTCTGCCAACTGGTCGGCAATCACTTCCTGTATCTTGGCAACAAACTCACAATCTCTCTGAGTCATCGCAAGTTCTGCCGAGGCCTGATTGGCATTCCCGGACAAACTAACCATCAGCTTATGGAAAGACTGCCTCAACCGGAGCAGGTTCTCGATCTGCTTATGCAGTTGTTTGATAGAGAATGGCTTCTCAATATACACATCGGCTCCGCATTCCAGTCCTTCCACCTTAGATTCCAGCGTCGTTTTTGCCGTCAGTAAGATGACCGGAATATGTGAATAGTCGATTTCCGATTTCACTTTGCTACAGAGTTCCAGCCCGTTCATTTCCGGCATCATCACATCACTGACGATGACGTCTACACTCTCCTGTTCGAGTATCTCAAGTGCCGCACGACCATTCGGAGCTTTCAGCACACGGAACCAGGCAACCAACGAGTCACGCGTCAGATTCAACAGTTCGACATTATCTTCTACCAGCAATACGGTGAATTTCTTTCCGGAGAACTCTGAAGGAATATTCTCTGCCGAACCTTCGTTTTCGGAATGAACCTCAACGATATCAGCAGCTTCTTCTGCCTTCTTTTCGCTTAAAGGAAGAGATAATATAAACGAGGAGCCTTGCGGTTCGTTATCTTCAAGGCGCAGGCTGCCTTGATGGGCTTCTGCCAGAGATTTCGCAAAAGCCAGTCCGATACCGGTACCTGTGGCGGTAGCGACTTTATCATCCGGCATTTGGTAGAAGGCTTCAAATATCTTTCCCTTTTGGGCATCCGGTACTCCACGACCGTCATCACTCACATATATCTCATATCCCGCATCAGTTGTCACGAGTTTCAAATCGATACGCGTACGGGCATATTTTATCGCATTGCCCATCAGATTCACCAGTATCTTACTCAACTTTTCCCGATCGACCATTGATACCAGTTCCTGCTCGGGCAGAGTCAATACCAGTTCAATTCCCTTTAACTCGGCAGGACTGGTGAACTGACTATATACATCATTCACTATTTCCTTAATATCGCAACTTACCAGATTCAGTTGCAAAGCTCCGTTTTCCATCTTCTGGAAGTCGAGCAGCTGATTGGTAATCCCTAAAAGATAGTTTACATTCTTATCTATTACAGACAGATACTTAGCTTCTTTTCCTTCATGTTCTATCTCTTGCAACTTTTCAAGAGGCAATCGGATCAGACTGAGAGGGGTACGTATCTCATGTACCAGATTAATGAAGAAGCCGATCTTTGATTTATAAACTTCCTGTTCTTTAGCAATCTGATATTTCTCCATCCGGTGTTTGTACTTATGCTTCACGCGAAGATTCCAGCGCCATGCAATCCAGACAATCCAGCCCATCAACAGGAGAATATAAATAAAATAGGCGAAAGAACTACGCCACCAAGGGGGAGTAATCACTACCCGCAGAGTAGTCGTCTTCTCGTTCCACTGATGGTCATTATTGGAGCCACGCACTTCGAACTCGTATTCTCCGGGAGGCAGATTGGTATAAGAAGCAGAGTTGTTCTCGGAGTTGGTAATCCACTCTTTATCTACTCCTTTTAACATATAGGAATATCTGTTTCGTGCCGGGTCTTCATAGCTTAACGCCACAAAACGAATCGTGAAACTATTATTTTCATAAGACAAGGTTATCTTGTCAGCCATATAAATCGGTTTCCCCAGTTGAAGCAGCTTCTTCACTTCCTGTTCGTCATTCAGATAGGATAAACGGATATCAGTCACATATACCGGAGGAATGTAGGAATTATCCACAAAACGTTCCGGCTGGAAAACATTAAAGCCGTTGATTCCGCCAAAATATAGTTTACCTTCAGAAGACTTTAAAGAAGAACGTGCCATAAACTGATTTCCCTGCAGACCATCATTAATCGTAAACTGTCGGAAATGAGCTTTAGAAATCGGATTAATCTTAAATATCCCTGCATTGCTGGATATCCAGAAATCTCCTGTCTGATCTTGTTCAATAGAATAGATCACCTTATTGGGAAGCGCAGAATCAAACTCAATAAATGCTTCTGTTTTGGGGTCGAAGGAGCATAATCCTCCCCCATTCGTGCCAAACCACATCACGCCTTTGTTATCTTCAAATACCGTGATCACCGAATTACTGGTAATGGTGGTCGAATCTTCCCGTTCGTGCTGGAAATGTTTCCAGTGTCCGCTCAGGGTATTGTAGGAGAACACGCCGCTGTTGGTCGTTGCAATCCACAGGTTGTTATACATATCCTCATATATATCGCCCACGGAAATCATGGAACCGATACTGGTGATCGTCATGAAATTATCGGCATCAGGATTATACCGGCATAAGCCCCAGCTTGTTCCAACGAAGATTTCCCCTTTCCGGTCTTTATATATGCACAGTACGTCATTGCTGCAAATGGTATTGGGGATTCCGCGCGAGTGGGTATATTCCTTTATCGAACCGGTACGCAGATTAAGCACACGTATTCCTTCCGCATAAGTACCGATCCAAAGACAATCGCCGTCTAACATCAAAGAGCGAATATCATATTTCTGACTCTTTACACCACCGATATGATATTCCGAAAGCTCCCGTGTAACGGTATTGAAGAAATATAAGCCACTCTGAGTACCAATCCAGATATTTCCGTCTTTATTTTCACAGAATGGGCCTACCACCTCTCCTGCTCCCGCTATCCCCGACAGATAGGCGGGTGAATAGTAATCGAAACGCTTGGTCTGCTTGGACATATAGTTGATACCTCCCAAGTTCGTCAATACCCACAGAGCACCTTCCGCATCCCACATCATGCCGTTTATGGTCTGATCACTCAGACTTCGCGGATCAGCCGGATTATCTGCACGGAGGAAGGTTTTCGACTCGCGGTTGAATAGATAGAGTCCATTATCGGTTCCTACCAGCAGTTCATTCTCCGTATATTTCAGCAGGCTGCGAACTGCCCCGAAGTTCAATGAAGGAGCCATGTAATTCTCAACCGTTCCGGTTTGCCGGTTCAATCTCCCCAACAAATTGTTGCCTGCTCCCAGCCATACTTCTCCCTCTACATCGAGTACACAGTTTATTTTGTAACTATCGGAAGAGTTCACGTCCGATGAGACTCGGTATGATTGCAGAAATTTGCCGTTTTCATCGAAACAAAGCAGTCCTTCCTGTAGCGAAGAAACATACACCTTCTTCTTATCGTAACTCTGACAGACATCCCAGACAAAAGAGGTCTGAATACTATTCTGAGTCAACACTTCGGTCTTGGGATCATAAATAAAAAGTCCCTGCCCCAAGGTGGCAATCCAGAGAAGTCCGTTCTCCGTCTTTACAATCTTCTTGATTTCACTGCTGACGTATACGCCATACTGAGTAGTCTTGTCAAAATAGGAGAAACGGTCCGTTGCCCGGTCATAGATATACAGTCCGGAGTTCGTTCCAACCCATATATTCTGATCTTCTTCAATCAGTGCCTCAACGAAGTTGTTCTCCAATGAGAATTTATCGTTCAATACATTCCGATAAACTTTATTGCCCCGACCGTCGTAACGGTTCAGTCCGTCACTGGTGCCCAGCCAGATAAATCCATAGCTATCCTGTATAGCACACCATACCGTATTATGTGACAAGCCATCTTCCACCTGATATTTCTTGAAGGAGAAATAGGGAGATGCAGACAATGGTTCGAGCCAGAAGGCCAGTAAAAGTATCAGTATCTTTGTTAACTTCATACCAAGTGTGTCTTATATTTAGATTAACGATTCAACCAGGGTTCCGGATTCAACTTTTCTTTCTCTCTGCGTAACTGGAAATGCAGTACCGTTCGTCCGTTATCCGCGCCATCAGAGAATATCTGTCCGATAGACTGCTTTGTGCTCACCGTATCGCCGGATTTCACCGAAGCGGAAGACAGATTACAGTAAACGGAAATATAATTACCATGCCGGATGAGGACGTTAAATAGTCCGTTCAACTGGAACACGGCTGCTACCTTACCATCAAAGATGGCACGGGCTTGTGCTCCCGGCTTTCCTTGTATATCAATTCCTTTATTGTCCAGCTTCACATTACGGAGTCCTTCAACGGAATACTGTCCATAGCGGCTGGTTATGATATAAGGTCCGGATATAGGCATCGGAAGTTTTCCACGATTGGCAACAAAGCTACCGGACAGTTCGCGATCTGCCTTGCTCATCGTAAAAGCGTCCAATGGCTCCGACTTCGGTTTGGCAGCCGTTCCGGTTTTGGAGGCACCTTTGCCATTTGTATCCGCCTTCTTGCGGGCTGCCGCTTCGCGGCGGGCTTCTTCCGCAGCACGTTTGCGGGCGCGTTCTATTTCTTCTGCGATCAACCGGTCGATACGGGCATTCAGTTGATTGGCCTCCCGTCTCTTCTTGTTCACTTCGCTTTGCAGACCTTTCTGTTTCTTTTGCAGATTAGCCACCAGTGTACGCTTCTCTTTCTCCTGAGCTTCCAGTTTCGCCTTTTCGTTCTCACGTTCTTTCAGCAGTCCCTCTTTGGCGGCTTTCACTTGCTGACGTTCTGCTTTTTTCTTCCGTATCTGCTCCTGCTTCTTTAATATTTCCTCTCCCTGCAGACGCTGGTAGGTGGCATATTCACGCACATAACGCATACGACGATAAGTTTGTCCCAGGTTCTTGGCGGAGAAGATAAACATCAGTTTCTCTTCAATCGATTTATTCTTATAGAGGTACTGGACAGATGCTTCGTACTTCTTCTTTTTCTCTTTCAGGTCTTTTTCAAGACTATTCAGCTGGCGGTTCAATGACACTAATTCGCGTTCGATAGTCTCCACATCGTTATTGATCGCAAGGATATACCGTTTTCGTTCTTCAATCTGTCCCGTCAGTGCCGCCAGTCCGTTCAACTGACTGCCTACGTCCTTCTTTGTATTCTGTAAAATCGACTCCGTCTCGGCGATCTGCTTCTGCAGAGCACCGCGCTTACCTTCCAGCTCACGAATCAGCTTGTTCGATTGAGCAGAAAGCGGAATTGCCAGCCAAAGGCTGCTTACCAGAATTACAAAGAGACGTTTTATCATAATAAAGCTACCAGCATTTTCATTAATTCTTCCAAAGAGACCTGACGGTATCTGGAAGTAACTTCTGTCGGAGTGATTGAAAGTTCTTTGGTCGAAAAATCATAAAGTTGTACTTTCGCTTTCTCCAGTTTGGGGATTCCCAGGTCTTTCCCGGATAGTTCAGTCTTTCCTCCGGGTTTAGAAGCGTCAGTCAGCAATTTCTCCAATTGGGAGAACTCTACATTCTTCGATAATATTTCTTTCAATTCATTTTTGGTTGCGCGTACAAACCGCTTGTTCATCCGGTCGACGAATAATACTTCAGTAGGAGTCACCTCGATGCGTGCCAATTCCGTACGGAGAATAGGCATCAGCAAGGAAATCTGTACCCGTTCACGGCTCTTCATCTTCATGGTACCGCCCACTGACATACTTCCGCCTTTACCCGGAATCGTCAGCTGAAGTCTGGAAGCCAGATAGCTGGGAATAGCTGCTTCGGAAGCAGTAACTTCCGGCACCTTTGTCGCCGTCAGACGCTTTGAACTCTTACAACCTACCAATACGACTGCAATCAACAAAAAATAAGCGATTCTTTTCATTCTGCAATGTATTTTTTCTTTTCTATTTTCTGTTTCAATGTTTTCGACTCACTGCCCATTTCCAGTGCTTTCTTCCAGTAGGTAAGCGCGCCGTCCACATCTCCGGTCATATAATAGATATCTCCGCAATGTTCTACAATCACATCACTCTTATCGCCGCCCTCACTTTTCATGGCGTTATCGATGTAAATACGAGCTTCCGCATAGTTCCCCTTTTCAAAGAGAATCCAGGCATACGTATCCAGATAAGTGGCATTATTGGGCTCAGCCTTTACGGTCTTATAGCTCATTTCTTCCGCTTTATCCAGATCACGACGCTCTACTGACAGATAATAGGCATAGTTGTTCAGTGCGCCAATATTGGAAGGGTTGTACACCAACGCCGAGTCATAGGCGGCATAAGCCTCCTTCATCTGCTTCTGCGTATGATACATATCCCCCAGAATAGAGTAGAACTCCGAAACGATTTCTTTTTTACCGTCAGCCGTCTTATGTTCCAGCGCTCTCTTGCAGATGCTTATCACACTATCCGGTTTCTCCGCCTGATTATAGGCAACAGCCAGATAATAATAAAATTCCAGCGCATCCGGAGTCGCTTCAATACCCGGCTCGCAGACTTTGATAATCTGCTTATAATCTTCTTTTTTTACCGCAGCACCGATCAGCATCATACGGGCAGCATTATTGGTAGGGTCCAGGTCAACCACCTGTTCCAAGACGGGGACTGACTCCGCCTCCATATTCTTGGACAACAGATATTGCGCATAAAGCATCGGAATCTGAGGATCATCCTGCTCCTGCTTCATGATCCGGTCAAACAAAGCGAT
>OHQX01000926.1_pt1 | contig 10838 bp, 8 predicted proteins | sample 1578251 | NCBI WGS metagenome assembly OHQX01 (sample SAMEA3879507, study PRJEB24766) | human gut metagenome | biome: human-associated habitat; feature: feces | place: USA | collected 1985/1987
TGCCGATATATATGCCTTCATTCATTTTATTGTTAAAATCGCTGCTGCAATCCGGGTAAGCACTGCCGGCCGCGTCATCTGCGTGAGCGCCGTAATAAACAACACTGCAATTTTGCGCCAGCGCAATGCTTGCGGCTATGCTTAAAAACACGCCGTTGCGGAAAGGCACATAAGTGGATACCGGTTCACCGTGCTGCTTTTTAATTTGCCCGGCATAAGATTCATGCGGAATTTCTTCGGTTGACTGCTGCAAAAGCGAGCAGTTGCTGTACGCAAAAACAGGCGTTAAATCAAGTTTTATCAGCTGCGTATTATAATATGCTGCTATTTTTTCCGCCGCCGCAAGTTCCTTGCTGTGTTTTTGCCCGTAATACAATGCCAGCGCGATAACCTCGCTGTATCTTTCTTTGGCAACGGCAAGGCAGGTTGTACTGTCTACCCCGCCGCTTAATAGTACCAGTGCTTTCAAAATTATGCCTCCGTAAAATAAAAAATCCGTCTGGCTACAGACGGATTGCATAACAATATAAAGGCCGCTTATGCGGCACACGCCCGTAGTTTTGTTTAGGGACTGGATGGTTCCGAACAGTCCTATTAAGTTACTTAAACATTATAACCAAAAAATTTATATTTGACAAGCAAAAAATAAAAGACAGCAGCCAAATTAAACTGCTGTCTTTTAAAATGGAGAATTTCAAAATTACTGCCGTTTTTTAGGCAGAACAAAGGTTATCGTTGTACCAACACCGGGTTCGCTTTCAAGCTCTACCCTGCCTTTGTGGAACAGCACGCCGTGCTTGACTATGGAAAGCCCAAGCCCCGTGCCGCCAATTTCTTTGGAATGGCTCTTGTCCGCTCTGTAAAAGCGTTCAAAAACGCGTTCCCTGTCGGCTGCGCCAATGCCAATGCCGGTATCGCTTACGCTGACGGTTACTTCTTCGCTGCCGTCCTGCACTTTAACATCAACTTTGCCGTTGTCTTTGTTGTATTTTATCGAATTATCGACAAGGTTATACAAAACTTCGCTTAAAATAGACTGCACGCCGCAAACACATGCGCTGCTGCCGCTTACGTTAAGCGTTACGCCTTTGGTCTGTGCTTTATGTTTCAAACGTAAAGTTACCGACTGCGCAAGTTTAAGCAAATCAACATCTTCAAACTCATCCAGCGTTTTGTTTTCGTCCAGGCGGGAAAGCTCCATGATGTTCTGAATAAGCTCTATCATATTGCCCGCTTCGGCGTGGATGCGTTCCAAAAAGCGCTGCTTGTCCTCGTCTTTTACAAGGCCGTTTTTCATTATCTCGGCATAGCCCAAAATAGATTGCAGCGGGGTTTTAAGTTCGTGCGAAACATTGGCACTGAACTCGCGGCGCAGTTTTTCGGCTGTCATTTTTTCGGTAACATCATAAATTAAAATAACGCTGCCGCTGCCGTTTACGCTGCTGCCGGAAAGCTGGTAAAAATGCCCGTCTTTTTCGTAAAGCCCTTCACCCTTACCTGCCTGCGAAACCTTTTGCAAAAGGTCCTGTACCTCCTGCGCACGGTCAACAGTTAAAATATTTCTGCCAATAACCTCTTTAGTGCTGAAGCCAAAAATTTTAGCCGCGCTTTCGTTAATAAACAGCACATTCTGCTGCCCGTTTAACAAAACAAGCCCCTCATTCATGTTATTGGTAATAATGGTAAGTTCTTCCTGTTTGCCGCGCAGCTTTTTAAGGTTTTTGCTCAGCTGGCGTTTCTGCTTGGCTATACGCGTTAAAAACGGAGCAAGTTCATCATAGGTTTCGTTGTCCAGCGGTTCGTCAAGGTTAACCTGGTCAAGAGGCTTAATAAGGTTAAAAGTAACCCTGCGCGCCACAATGCTTGCCAAAAACGCAACCACAATTACAATGCCGCCCATTATCGGCAGCATTTGCAGCACCGATTTATAAATACTGTCAATAGTACGCGCAAGGCGCAGTATTTTACCGTCTTCAAGGCGTACGGCATAATAATAATACGTTGTTTTATCAAGCGTATCCGAAAAACGCTCTGCTTCGCCCGCGCCAACGGCAACAGCTTCCATAATTTCCTGCCTCATGGCATGGTTTTCAAGCGTTTTTGCTTCCGCCTGATTGTCAAAAAGCACTATGCCGTCTTTGTCTATAAGCGTTATACGCACATTGCTGCCGTTTTCGGCTGCAATTTTATTTAAAAAGTCATTGCCGCCGCTTTCCAGCCCCATGCTGATATAGCGTGCTTCCTGTGCAAGCTCCTTTTTTGTTTCGTTAAAATAATCCTGCGAAACAAGGAAAGTTATCAAGCCCGATGCCACAAGCACTGCCATTGCAGCCAGAGCCACCAGCGCGCGGAAAATTTTATTTTTCATGCTCCGCACCTATACGGTAGCCAACGCCGCGCACGGTTTCAATAACCGTACTGGCGCTGCCGAGTTTTTGCCTGAGTGTACGGATATGCACATCGACGGTTCTGGTTTCGCCTGCAAAATCATAGCCCCAGATATCTGTTAAAAGCTGTTCGCGGGTAAAAACCTGTCCCGGGCGTTCCATAAGTTTATGCAGAACTTCTTCACCGTTTACAAAAACCATATGGCGGGCAATATCCATGGTAATCAGGCCGTTGGTAAGCTCGCTCGATTTGTCTTCTTTTACATAACGGCGCAGCACCGCTTTAACACGCGATACCATTTCCATCATGCCGAACGGTTTGGCAATATAATCGTCTGCACCGCTGTCAAGCCCGTGTACTTTGTCGAACTCCGAACCTTTGGCCGTAGCCATGATAACAGGGATGTCCGCAGTGCGCTTATCACGGCGCAGGCGTTTTAATATAGCCATACCGTCCTCGCCCGGCAGCATAATATCAAGAATTATCAGCTGCGGCAATACGGTTTCCAGAGCCTTAAAAAGTTCATCACCGCTTTCCAGCCCCAACGCCGGAAAACCGGTAGATTTTAAAGTATAAACTTCAAGTTCGCGGATATTAGGATCGTCCTCCACGCAAAATATCATGTATGCTGTCCTCCTCAAGCGTTCCGGTTATCATAAACAATACCCATTGCGAGATATTTACAGCATGATCACCGATTTTTTCAAAATATTTGGCAATCATCAGATAATCAATAGCCTGTTCGCCGCTGTCCTGAGAATTGCGGATAATCTGAATCAGCTCATGTTTGGACTGGGCAAACAATTCGTCAACCTGGTCATCATCACGTTCAACCTGCTGCGCGGTGCGGATATCGCTTTTTACAAAAGCATCCAGAGTATTGGATACCATCTTTTTGGTAGCGGCAGCCATTTTTTTAAGAATACTTGTGTCATAGTCCATTCTTAAATTATCCTGGCTTAAAATTTCGGCAATGTTGCCTGCTACTTCGCCGATACGGCGCATATCCGTTACCATTTTTAAAGCGGAAGAAATCTGGCGCAGGTCGGAAGCAACCGGCTGCTGTTTCAAAAGCAGGTTAATGCAGATGTTTTCCAGTTCTCTTTCTTTTTCTTCGGTTTTTTTGCTTAAAATAATTATGTCCCTTGATACTTCATCAGTAGGATTCTCAAGCGCATTTGCAACTTTTTCCAGAGCGTTTTCGCACAGAGTGCCCATTACGATAAGTTCCGTATTGAGCTGCTCCATCTGTGCCATAAATCTGCTTCTTACCATCAGCCGAACCTCCCTGTAATGTAATCTTCCGTCTTTTTCTCTCTCGGATTGCTGAACAGCGTTTCAGTGTCATTAAACTCAATAACCTCACCCAGAAGGAAGAAGGCTGTTTTATCGGAAATACGCACTGCCTGCTGCATATTGTGCGTTACTATAACAATAGTATAATTCTGTTTTAATTCTACTGCAAGGTCTTCAATTTTTAAAGTTGAAATCGGGTCAAGGGCGGATGTAGGTTCGTCCATTAAAAGCACCTCGGGCTGTACGGCAAGGGCGCGCGCAATGCACAGGCGCTGCTGCTGGCCGCCGGAGAAGCCCAGCGCGCTTTTGTCAAGGCGGTCTTTTACTTCGTCCCAAATGGCTGCTTTGCGCAGAGAATCTTCAACAATGTCATCCAGTTTGCTTTTGGAATGGATGCCATGGGTTCTCGGCCCGAAAGCAATGTTATCATAAACGCTCATCGGAAACGGGTTAGGCTTTTGGAACACCATGCCCACGCGTTTGCGGAGCATGTTAACATCGTCATTCAGGTAAATATCATCGCCGTTAAGCAAAACTTTGCCTGTTACACGGCAGCCTTCAACCAAATCGTTCATACGGTTCAGGCAACGCAGCAAGGTGGATTTGCCGCAGCCGGAAGGCCCGATAAATGCAGTGATTTCTTTTTCACGGATATGCATGTTGATATCCTTCAATGCGTGAAATTCGCTGTAATATAAATCGAGGTTTTGTATAGTAATTTTATCTTCCATCTCAGTTCCCTTTCATCAATTTACGTGCCAAATAAGAAGAAGCCGCGTTAATGGCAATTACAATTACAACAAGTATAACAGCCGTTGCATAAGCCTGTTTCATAAAAAGGCCTTCGCTGGCAAGTACGTACATATGCACCGCCAAAGTACGGCCGGACGAAAACACGTTATGCGGCAGCGCTGCAACAGTACCGGAGGTATACATAAGCGCTGCGGTTTCGCCTACAATACGGCCAATGCCGAGAATTACGCCTGCCAGAATGCCGGGAATGGCAGAAGGCAGAACAATTGCAAATACCGTGCGCAGTTTGCCGGCACCAAGGCCGTAGCTGCCTTCGCGGTAACTATCGGGAATTGCTTTTAACGCTTCTTCGGTAGTACGCATAATCAGCGGCAAAATCATGATTGCAACCGTGCAGGAACCTGCTAAAAGCGAGTAGCTCCATTTTAAATAGGTTACAAAGAACAGCATGCCGAACAAACCGTAAACAATAGAAGGAATACCGGACAAAGTATCTGCCGTAACCCTTACCACGCCGACAATTTTATTGTCGCGGCTTGCGTATTCAACAAGGTAAATTGCTGCAAAGATGCCCAGCGGCGTGGCTATTGCCAAAGCCAGCAGCACCATAATAACGGTATCTACCAAAGCAGGGAAAAGTGAAACGTTTTCCGTATTATATTCAAAAGCAAATAAATCTAAATTAATGTTCGGAATACCCTGCAAAAGAATGTAGCCCAACAAAAAGGCCAGCGACAGGAATGTAATTACTGCCGAAACTATTACGCATACAAGTAATGTCATGGACACAGGGTCGCGCCCGTACCTGTACAGCGTTTTGCTTAAAGAACTGCTGCTCATTGCTGTACCACCTTACCCTTCAGATACGAGAACGTTAAATTGATAATGAGAATAAATATGAAAAGCACAACCGCCGTTGCAATAAGCGCGTCGCGGTGCATATCGGCTGCGTAACCCATTTCAATAACGATATTGGTTGTCATTGTACGCACGCCTTCAAGCAGCCCCTGCGGCATACGTGCCTGGTTGCCCGCAACCATAATTACTGCCATTGTTTCGCCAACAGCACGGCCAAGGCCCAGAATAATAGCCGCCATAATGCCGGATTTGGCAGCCGGCACAATCGTAAAAAATACGCTGCGCACATGCCCTGCACCAAGTGCCAGGGCACCTTCATAATAGCTGTTTGGCACTGCCCTGAGTGCAGCTTCGGCAACGCTGATAAGGGTCGGCAGAATCATCATGGCCAAAAGCAGTGAAGCCGTAAGCATGCTGCTGCCGGTGCCGCCAATGTTGTCGCGGATGAAAGGAACCATTACCACCAGGCCGAAGAAGCCATAAACAACGGAAGGAATACCGGCCAGAAGTTCAACTGCCGGTTTTAAAAATCTGTAAATGTTGTCCGGGCAGAAACGAGCCATAAAAACAGCGGTTAAAATGCCGATAGGCACGCCGACAACGATAGCGCCCAAAGTAACATAAGCGCTGCCCAGTATCATCGGCAAAATGCCGTACAAATCGTTATTAGGCCGCCATGTTTCGCCCAAGAAAAACTCAGTTACGCCAATTTTGCCTATTGTCGGCAGGCCATTGCCGAACAAAAATACGCAAATCATTGCAACAAGTGCAATGGAAGCGCATGCCGCCAGCAAAAAGACAAGGCGCATTATTTCTTCTTTACCTGTTTTCATAAACCCTCACAATTTCCATCAATAATAATTTTCTGCATTATTATAATTAACGGTTGCCCGGTGAAAGGCAACCGTTAAAATTTGCTGTATTGTCGATATTAAAGCTGAATGTGAATTACAGTTTGTTCCATTCGGTTGCTTTACCGGTGAAGATATCTGCAACCTGAGCTTTGGTAAGGTTATCAACCTTGTTGGCTTTGTTTACTACAACTGCAATGCCGTCGGTAGCAATAACGGTGTTTTTAACGCCTGCATCAAGTTCGCTCTGTTTCAGTTCGCGGGAAGCCATGCCGATATCGCATACGCCGTTGATTGCGGACTGAACGCCGGTGGTGGAGTCGCTCTGCTGAACTTCGATGTTAACATCCGGATTCAGTTTTACATAGGCTTCTTTAAGTTTTTCCATAACAGGGGTTACGGAAGAAGAACCGGCTACAACAATTTTGCCGCTCTGTTTGCTGCCTTTGTATGCTTCAGCTTTGTCGCTGCCAATGTAACCGTTTTTGGAAACTACTTCCTGGCCTTCTTTGGACATGATGAAGGAAATGAAGTCCTGAGCAACAGCGCTTACGCCGTCTTTAGTTACAATGTTGAACGGACGGGCAACTTTGTAAGTGCCGGATTTAATGTTTGCTGCGCTTGCTTCTGCGCCGTCAATTTTCAGTGCTTTAACGGTATCGTTTAAAGAACCGAGGGAGATATAGCCGATAGCGTCTTTGTTGCCTGCAACGGTGGTCATCATAACAGCGGTGCTGTTGGTGATGGAAGCATCCTGAGTGGTCATATCAACTTTTTTGCCGTCGTCACCTTTCTTTTCAATGCCGAAAAGTTCGATGAATGCGCCGCGGGTGCCGCTGCCGTCTTCACGGGAAATTACAACAATTTTGCCGCCTGCTGCCGGAGCTGCTTCTTCTTTTTTCTCGCCGCCGCAGCCGGTGAATACAGCTGCACTCATAACTGCCAACATAACGCCTGCAATAAGTTTTTTGTTCATTTTCATAATTACATAAGCCTCCAGATTTTTAATTTGCTTTTGATTTGCTTTATTTAATTGCTATGGTTAAATAATACTGACCAAACATTAAATCTGTTAGAGGAGAAATGTTAAATCTATGTAAAACAGCTCTGTTTTTTGGCAATTTTTAACCGGCAGCACAAATTTCTTAACATAAATAAATTTATATGCTAAACTGTAAACAAGTAAAGGAAACGGAGTGATAATTATGTCATCAGCAGATACTAAAGCCCATAAAACCGGCCCGGCGCGTCTTTTAACCGATGAAGACGTTTCAGCCCTGGAGGCTTTTGACGAAGGCTATGAAGCCTATTTTGGCAAAATGATTGATTATCTTGATAAATTTGTGGAACGGGGCGTAAAAGAAGGCCGCTTTACAGAGCAGCAGGCAGCGGAAGACCTGGAGCTTTCCCTGTGGTACGGCTTTGCCTACAACAATCTTGATATTTACCCTGCCTATTACCGCTCACTTGAGATAATGAAGCCCGCAGAAAAAAATGCCAAAGGCTGCGGCGCGTGGTACTACCGCTATTCTATTGCGCTTACCTACTGCGGCAAACCTGCCGAAGCAATGGAATATGCCGAAAAAGCAGTAACAGAAGAACCGACATATCCGTGGGGCTGGTTACAGGCAGCAAAGCTGCGTTATCACTTCGGCTCTACTGAAGGCGCATTGCAGGCCATTGAAGAAGGCCTAAAGCTTGTGCCTGACGATTACGAATTTTTAACGCTGCGTAAGGAAATCGGCCTCGGTTGCACTTTGGAACAGCTTGAATACCACTGGATTGGGCCGGAGCAGGACAAAAAACTTCAAGCCGGGCTTGATAAGGACGCCGACGAAAAACAGCGCTCCATTGCCGGCATCATTAAAAACGAAGAACAATTCAACAAAATTAAAATGCTGTTTGCACCGCAGGACTGGGAAGCCGACTCTCCCTTCTGCCATGGACTGATAGAACTGAACAACATTAAATTCCGTGTTATGTTCCGCATGAACGAAGCGGCAATGTCCAAATTAAATTTTGACTGGCTGGCTGCACAAAAGGATATTATAGCCATGCACTATTTGCAGCGCCCCTGCGGCAACGGCATTTGCCAGCTTGTGCTTGTTGTGTTCAACCTTGATTACAGTATTACCCTTGTTTACTACGACCCTGCCAAAGACAGGCATTATGAAATAAGCACTCCCAAAGAAGGAGCGCTCGATTCGCCGGTAATGCTGAATATGGAATTTCCGGACGAAGAAATAGACAACAACACGTTAAACTAAAGCAAACATCCAAAAACAAAATACGCCATAAATGCCAAAAGCGCGCTTTGCAGTTTGCAAAACGCGCTTTTGTTATGTGTTGTTAAGTTAATTTTAGAAGCTGTACCTTACGCCGACATTCCACTGCCACGGAGTAGCCACATCGCCGCCGTAAGTTTTTTCAATATCCATATACAGATGCGTTGCATCGCTGAGGTTAATATTAGTGCCTACGCCTACTTCAAACCAGCCGCCGCCAAGGTCTTGTTCAAAGCCCCTGGTTACGCCGTTTTTGGTAAACCTAATGTCAGTTTCACCTTCAAAATCATACAAATAGGAAGCACGTACATAAGCGTTACCTTGTTTAAAATCTTTGCCAAGCGCAAAACCAATGCGTCCAACAAGGCTGTCCATACCGTCTTGTCGTACGGATACACCGTTATCGGTTTTATAGTTAGCGCTGCCGATTTTACCATAGGTTAATTCTACCTGCGGCTCAATCCACATACCGTTATCCTGTTTAAAGCGTTTGCCATATTCCGCACTTACGCTGTAGCCGTTGGTTTCATAATCGCCGCTGCCTGCGCCGCCGATTACATCAAAATCGTGGTCAAGTCGTGCATATTTGGCAATTAAATCAATAAAGCTGCCGTCATCATTCAAATAGCTGCCGTATACGGAGAAGCCGGTATGTTTATTTTCACCGCTGCCGCCGTTAAAGCCGCTTTCACCTTCGGTGTAGCTTAATGCCGCACCAACGGTCCATTTGGGGTTAGTGCTAAGTTTTTCATCATAACCTAACTGATAAGTATTGTACTGGTTTTTAATGCTCTTGTAAGTGCCTTCGCCGCGTACCATACGTGCCCAAATGCCGTGTTCGCCTTTGCTGTCGCGCAGTTCGCCAAGGCGTTTGTTCATATCGTTGTTTTCGGCACGCCATGCCATAAAGGCGATGCTTGCCATATTGCTGATTGCGTTGTTAGAAGGATTAACCCTTTCGTTAATAGTGCTTAAAATAATTTCGCCATTTTCGTCAACCTGTGCCGTGGTAACACCGGTTACTGCCGTTTCACTTAAATATGCGCTAGTAGCAGCAGATTTAACATTGTCTGGATCTGTGCTGTCTACAACCTGGTCAATAAGGTTTTGCAGGCTAACGCCCATATCATTTTGCACAAGCTGTTCGGAATAATCCTGATTAGCAGCGACGGTTAAGGAATTGATGTCATTCTTTTGAGTAATAGCCAGTTTGTTATCACTGCTTGCTACGTTAACAATACCATTAGTGCCAGAAACATTTTCTATCTGCAATTCCTGGTCTTGCATGTTTTCTAAATTAATTACGCCATCATTTAAAGTAAGATTATTTAGAGCGATATATTGTTCACCACTAATATATTGTTCACCTTCTATATTAACATTTTCAACTTTAACAGGATTCCATTGTGCGCCATCGGAAATATTTAATTTCAAATTGTCCACATCTAATTTATCAGATGATGGCATTGAACCATTTTTTTTGTCATAATTCCATGAAATTTTACTATTGCCGTTCCAATAAGAATTTTCTCCAGACAAATTTACTGTAACATCAGCATTTACTTTTGTACCAGATGTTGGTCCGTCATAGTTAAAATTAATATCACCATTTAATTTTGTAGTTTTTTCACCAGATTCATTTACTTTAACAATAGCGTCACCACGAGCTACAATAACATTATCAGCATTAACTTCAATGTTACTATTAACTTCTAAAATGCCTTGCGACATTGCGACGAGCCCAGATGCAGCGCCTTCACTTGCAGATTTTACGTTTATGATAGTATTTTCAGCATTAACTACTAATTTAGCACGGTTGTTCTCGTCAGCATCGGTAGTAAAATTTTGTGCATAAAGACCATATACACTACCATCAGAATCTGCACTAGTACATTCAGCATTTAATACAAAGCTTTTACCGTTAATAGTTACAGAAGCACCTTGTGTATCTTTATCATCCCCCGCAGCTCTAATACCCATAATCCATTGATCACTTGTTATATTCATAACGTTGTTTGAATTTTCATTACCAATAATAACATTAGAACCTGCTTGTGCTTCAATACCTATTGCAACATTACCAGGTTTAGCGTTTACTGTAAATTGATTTTCATTACCAGTTAAAGAAACTGTATTTCCATTACTAGCAAAAACAGTAAAATTAGCAGTTTCTTTACCATCATCCAACGTTAAAGTATATCCTCCATCAGATCCGTCAATATTTACATTTTCTGTTGTAGAATAATCAGAAATTATTTGTTCATCTGCTTCCGCATATCCAAACGGCGTTGCCAGCATTAATCCAAGCACAACTTTACTTACCAATTTTTTACTAATCATACCCCAACACCCTTTCATCACTAAATCAGCTCTTTTATATAAAAATGTATAAATTAGCTGTCACTGA
>OHQX01000947.1_pt1 | contig 10622 bp, 10 predicted proteins | sample 1578251 | NCBI WGS metagenome assembly OHQX01 (sample SAMEA3879507, study PRJEB24766) | human gut metagenome | biome: human-associated habitat; feature: feces | place: USA | collected 1985/1987
ATCGGCTATGCGCTGCTTCAAAGGATCTATATCATAAATCATCTCAAACTGCGGCACATGCTTCTTGATAGCTTGATATATCGTTTCCGGATCGAAACTCATGGAAGCGATATTGAAAGCATTGCGATGTATCAATCTTGCCGGATCGGCTTCCATCAGTGTGATTGCTGCATTCAGCGCATCCGGCATGTACATCATATCCATTAAAGTGCCTTGCTTAATGGGGCACACAAACTTTTCTCCTTTCACTGCCGAGTAGTAAATATCGACAGCATAATCGGTCGTACCTCCTCCCGGAGGGGTCACATTCGAAATAATGCCCGGAAAACGGACAGCACGGGTATCGACACCGTATTTATTAAAATAGTAATCACTCAACAACTCTGTCGTTACTTTAGTGACTCCATACATGGTACGGGGACGTTGAATGGTGTCCTGCGGTGTTTTCGTGTGAGGCGTACTAGCGCCAAACGAACCGATAGAACTCGGAGTAAACACCGCGCACCCTTGTTCACGTGCCACTTCCAGCACATTCCACAATCCATCGATGCCTATTTTCCAAGCCAGCTTGGGTTTCGACTCGGCAACTACAGACAACAGAGCAGCCAAGTTATAAATCGTATCGATATGATACTCTTTTACTACAGATGCAATCGCCTCGCCGTCCGTTACATCAGCAATAGCCGACGGTCCCGACTCCTTTAATTCCCCTTTAGGCTCTGCACCCGGAATATAACCAGCTACTACATTTGCATTTCCGTAACGTTTACGTAGCTCCATCGTTAGCTCCGACCCTATCTGTCCGGTAGCTCCAATAATCAAAATGTGTTCCATTTTTTCTTCTGACTTAGAATATCAAGCTTAAATAGTGCGCAAAGTAAGCACTTTTTTTTCAGATTTTAATCAAAAAGACATTGTTATTCCAAGAAAAATTGTGTCCTTTGCAATATAACTTAATCACCCAAACACTATGTACGGTAAAATGCAAGAATATCTCCGCCAAACATTGGCTGAAATCAAGGAAGCCGGACTTTATAAAGAAGAACGACTGATCGAAAGTGCGCAGCAAGCTGCCATCACTGTAAAAGGTAAGGAAGTATTAAACTTCTGCGCAAACAACTATCTAGGATTGTCCAATCATCCCCGATTAATCAAGGCTTCGCAGGAAATGATGAACAACCGTGGATACGGAATGTCGTCCGTCCGTTTCATTTGTGGAACACAAGATATACACAAAGAACTGGAAGCTGCCATCTCGGACTATTTCCAGACTGAAGACACGATTCTGTATGCTGCCTGCTTCGATGCTAACGGCGGTGTATTCGAACCACTTTTCTCTGAAGAGGATGCCATTATCTCGGACTCGCTAAACCATGCTTCTATCATTGACGGGGTACGTCTTTGCAAAGCGAAACGTTACCGTTATGCCAATGCTGACATGAAAGACCTGGAAAGATGTCTGCAAGAAGCGCAGGCACAACGTTTCCGTATTGTTGTTACGGACGGTGTGTTCTCAATGGATGGCAATGTAGCTCCGATGGATCAGATTTGTGATCTTGCCGAGAAATACGATGCGTTAGTAATGGTGGACGAGTCTCACTCTGCCGGTGTGGTAGGTGCCACTGGTCATGGCGTAAGCGAGTTGTATAAGACTCACGGACGTGTAGATATTTATACCGGAACGTTGGGTAAGGCTTTCGGCGGTGCACTGGGAGGATTTACCACCGGACGTAAAGAAATCATTGATTTGCTCCGTCAACGCAGTCGCCCGTATTTGTTCTCCAACTCATTGGCTCCAGGTATCATCGGTGCAAGTCTTGAAGTTTTCAAGATGCTGAAAGAGAGCAATGCCCTGCATGACAAACTGCTGGAAAACGTGAACTACTTCCGCGACAAGATGACCGCCGCCGGTTTCGACATCAAGCCGACACAAAGCGCCATCTGCGCCGTCATGCTGTATGATGCCAAACTCTCCCAGATTTATGCCACCCGCATGCAGGAAGAAGGCATCTACGTCACCGGCTTCTACTACCCCGTAGTGCCCAAAGACCAGGCACGCATCCGCGTACAAATCTCTGCCGGACACGAAAAGGAGCATCTGGACAAATGTATCGCTGCATTTATTAAGGTGGGGAAAGAGCAGGGAGTGCTGAAATGAGTGATGAGTTATGAGTTATAAGTTATTTGCTTGTGCTTTCCCTTGCGGATATAAGCCCTTCATCAACAAATAACTCACAACTTATAACTCATAACTAAAAAAAATCCCGCGACTAAAATTAGCCGCGGGATTTTTTTAGTTTCTCTCTTATCTGCGTTCTCCCAGTTTTGAGTCAACGAAGAAGATTCCGGCATCACCGGCTTTCTTTATCATATCTACAATGCCGTCGGCAGTAGCTTCTTCTTCTACCTGCTCGCGCACGAATCCCCAAAGGAAGTCTTGTGTAGCCTTATCTTTTTCGGCAGAGGCAACATCTACCAATTCATCAATCATTTTGGAAACACGGCGTTCGTGCTGGGCTACCTGCTCGAACACTTCCAGTGGAGTACCGAAGTCATTGGGAACAACATCAATCTTGTCCAGTTTGGCCTTACCGCCACGCTTGATGATATAAGAAGCCATTTCACAAGCATGAGCTTTTTCTTCAGAAGCCTGCTTCTTCAACCAGGAAGCCATGCCGTTATAACCTTCTTTCTCCATATAGAAAGACATTGCCAGATAAAGGTTGGAAGACCACATCTCAGCCGTAATCTGCTCATTAATTGCATTCTGTAATTTTTCTGTAATCATAATCGTATTTATTTAAATTGAAATCATTACAAAAGTAACAAGAAACCTTAAAAGTTGTTCACGCAATAACATTTTTTATATAAAAACAGAAGCCTTGGTATAATAAATGCTTCGCCATTCATGCAACGCATCTCCAGCCTCTCTATACCAGCTCGTCCGACGTATATCCTTGAGGCAGCTCACGGCAGTTATAGCCCGAAGCCATAATTTCGCCATAAGCCCCTGCCGAACGGAGGGCGATAAGGTCGCCACGCTTCACCCCATTCAAATCAATAGCCTTACCGAATACATCAGAAGACTCACAGATGGGCCCTACGACATCATAAGCCTGAACCGGCGCATCCGAAGTGATATTCTCTATCTTATGGAACGCTTGGTAGAGTGCCGGACGAATCAAATCCGTCATGCCGGCATCCAGAATGGCAAACTGCTTGTTGGTGCCCTGCTTCACATAAAGCACCTGCGAAATCAATGAACCGCATTGTCCCACTACCGCACGTCCCAGCTCGAAGTGGAGCGTCTGGTGGGGACGGAGTTTCAGATGGCTGTTGTAAGTCTCGAAGTAGCTTTTGAAGTCGGGTATCGGCTGACGGTTGGGGTGACCGTAGTCAATGCCGAGTCCGCCCCCCACATTGACGTGCTCGATGCGGATATGGCGAGCTTCCAGCTTATCCTGCAATTCGTTGACGCGGTTACACAAAGCCACGAAATCGCCCATATCCAATATTTGGGAACCGATGTGGAAATGCAGTCCGATGAATCTCAGGTTCTTCATATTCTGCGCAATGTCTATCACATGGTCCATATCCTGCATGCTAATACCAAACTTGTTTTCGGCCAGCCCAGTGGTAATATTGGCATGGGTATGGGCACCTACATTGGGATTGATACGGAAAGCCACATTGGCCACCTTACCTTTAGCGGCAGCCAGCTCGTTGATAATCTCCAGCTCGGGGACAGACTCCACATTAAAGCAGAAAATGTCATAATCCAGCCCCAGATTGATTTCCCAATCAGCCTTGCCCACCCCTGCAAAAACAATCTTGCCAGTGGGAAAACCTGCCTTGATGGCTGCACGGATTTCACCGCCACTTACACAGTCGGCACCCAAGCCGTTCTCGCGGATAATGGCAAGCACCTTGGGATTGGCATTGGCCTTCACAGCATAATGCACCGAATAGTTGCCATATCGGGCAGCTTCCGTACGGATGCACGAAAGTGTGTCGCGCAAGACCTTTGTGTCGTAGTAATAGAAGGGAGTACGCAATTCGCGGAATTTATGGATAGGGAATGTTCCTTTCATATAATAATCGTAATCTTTGTTTAGTTTAAAAAAAGGAAGATGAAAGAGGTGTCTACAAATAATTTTTCAGACGCAGATGACGCAGATTACACAAATAGGAAGCAAAAAGAATCTGCGTCATCTGTGTAATCTGCGTCTGAAAAATATCAAGAGTTATTCCTCATTGAACAGCGCATCACTGAGTGACTGCAACGCTGCCTTCTTGTCGCACTCGCGGATGAGGAAAGAAATATTATAGTTGCTACCACCGAAAGAAATCATACGTACCGGTATGTCGCGCATGGCATCCAATGCCTTGGCTTCGAAACCGACGTTTTCCCATTCGAGGTCGCCCACCACGCAGATGATGCACATGTCCTTGTCCACCGTCACTGTGCCATACTTCTTCAAGTCATCCAGAATTTCATTGAGATGCTTCACATTATCGATAGATACGGACACACCCACTTCTGAAGTACAAATCATATCGATGGAAGTCTGGTAGCTCTCGAATATCTCGAAAACCTTACGCAAGAATCCGTGAGCAAGCAACATGCGGCTGGATTTTATCTTGATGGCCGTAATGTTGTCCTTGGCAGCCACCGCCTTAATCTTACCCTTCTCCGTATCATTGGAAATCAGCGTACCCGGAGCAGTGGGGTCCATCGTATTGAGCAGACGGACGGGGATATTGGCATACTTGGCAGGCTGGATGCAGGTAGGGTGCAGAATCTTGGCACCGAAGTATGCCAGCTCGGCGGCCTCTTCGAAATGCAGATGACGCACCGGCGCAGTCTTGTCCACAATACGGGGGTCGTTGTTGTGCATGCCGTCGATATCCGTCCAAATCTGGATTTCGGAAGCGTTGATGGCAGCACCAATCAGCGAAGCCGTATAGTCGCTTCCGCCACGCTGCAGATTGTCTATCTCGCCGTAGGCGTTGCGGCAGATGTACCCCTGAGTGATATAAATCTCAGCATCCGGATGCAGTTCCAGCTGAACCTGGAGCTTGTCCTTGATATAGACCGGATCGGGCTCGGCATTTTTGTCCGTACGCATGTATTCTAAAGCCGGAAGCAACACAGACTTCACGCCGCATTCCTGCAGATAGTAGTTCATCATGGCGGTGGAAATCAACTCGCCCTGAGCCAACACCACTTTCTCCTCAAACAGAGTGAAGAGGTCTTTGGTATAAGAACGGATATAGTCAAAATGTGATTTGATGAGTTCCAGGCCTTTCTGTTTATACTCCGGAGTAGCAAAGAGTTCATCAATGTGCTGGCGATATTTACTTTCCAGCTTGTTGATAATCTCGTTGGCACCTTCCGGATTCTTCTTGTACAGATAGTCCGAAATCTCAACCAATGTGTTTGTGGTACCCGACATGGCAGAGAGAACCACAATCTTACGTTCACCATCGGTAATCAATTTGGCCACTTCCTTCATTCGCTGAGCCGAACCTACTGAAGTACCTCCAAACTTTAAAACTTTCATTTTCGTTCCTGTATTAATTAGTTTATAGTTACAAGCTACGAGCTACAAGTAGGCAGCTGCGGAGCTTTATCGTTAATTTCTGTTCTTTATAAGAATCAGTAGTTAGAGATAACTACTTAACTACTAATCATTGGTTATTGCAGGGGCGTATTCTACTGTAACATCAGTCATCAGATGGTCTGCGCACCGGTACACCTTGCCGGGAAACTCTCGCAGCAGCTGCAGGTTGTGCGTGGTCATCACCACCAGTGCGCCGGCTTCACTGATGCCGTGCAGAAGTTCTGCAATGGCATGTCCGGTTTCCGAATCCAGGTTTCCGGTAGGCTCATCCGCAAGGATTATCTCCGGAGAGTTGAGCACTGCACGCGCAATCACAATGCGCTGTTGCTCACCACCCGACAGTTCATTAGGCAGCTTATATCCTTTGTTGCTCATCCCCACCAGGTTCAACACCTCTTCTATTTTGTCCTTAATCTCCCCTTTGCTCTTCCAACCGGTAGCACGGAGAACAAATTCAAGGTTATCGTACACCGTACGGTCTGTCAGCAACTGGAAGTCCTGGAATACGATTCCCAGCTTACGGCGCAACTGCGGGATGTGCTTACGCTTAATATGGAGCATGTCATACCCCAATACTTCAGCCTCGCCCGATGCAATATCCAGTTCGCCATAGAAAGTCTTGAGCAGGCTCGTCTTGCCGGAGCCCACTTTACCTACCAGGTACACGAACTCCCCTTTGTGAAGTTCCAAATTCACATCGTTCAGTACGCACAACTCCTGCTGGTGTATCTCTACGTCCGTATATCTTATCAGCGCCTCACCCACCCCCATTTTAATTATTAATTTTTAATTACTTAATGTTTCTTCCACGTCGCACTGTGACGTTCCTCCAATTCACGCGCAAGGTCTTCAATGCGGTATCCTTTGGATGTGAGCAGCACGATGAGGTGATACAACAAATCAGCTCCTTCATAAATCAGGCGTTCGTCCGTACCGTTGCAAGCCTCAATGACGGTTTCCACAGCCTCTTCGCCTACCTTCTGTGCCATTTTGTTGATACCGGACTGGAAAAGACTGGTCGTATAGGAACCTTCGGGCATTTCATCATAACGCTTACAGATGAAATCCTGAAGAAGCTTTAGAAACATAACCGGCTGTTCGTTCTTCTCACCCCAGCAAGTATCTGTACCGGTATGGCAAACCGGGCCTACGGGATGTACCTGCACCAGTAACGTATCCCGGTCACAGTCTTCCTTCATGGAAACCACATTCAGGAAGTTGCCACTCTCCTCGCCTTTCGTCCAAAGACGGTTCTTGGTACGGCTGAAGAAAGTCACCTTTCCAGTTTCCACCGTCTTGTCATAAGCCTCCTTGTTCATGAAGCCAAGCATCAGCACCTTAGCGGTATCTGCATCTTGTATAATCGCCGGAACGAGTCCGTTCATCTTGTCAAAATCCATTCTATTTACGATTTAGCTATTTACTATTTACGATTGATATTACTTTAAGTGACTGGAGACTTATGATTTGCTTGAGTAATCCCAATCGTAAATCGTAAATCGTCCAATCGTAAACTCACCTTCATCTTCTCATCGCAATTCCTTGGGCACAAAGATACGATTTTAATTCGGGAATTTTGATTTCTCCGAAATGAAAAACACTGGCTGCCAGGGCAGCATCTGCTTTTCCCTGCAAAAAGACGTCACGAAAATGTTCTTTGGCACCTGCCCCTCCCGATGCAATGATGGGGATGGACAATCCGTCGGCAAGGCTGGAAAGCGCTTCATTGGCATAACCGGTCTTGACACCGTCGTGATTCATGCTGGTGAACAATATCTCGCCCGCACCACGTTCCTGGGCTTCTTTTGTCCACGCAAACAGTTCCTTATCCGTTTCCACACGACCACCGTTCAAGTAGCACCGCCATCCCTTCTCTGTCTGTTTGGCATCAACTGCCAGTACACAAACCTGAGAACCGAAGTTCTTCGCAATCTCGTCTATCAATCCGGGACGGCGGATAGCTGAGGAATTGATGGAGATTTTATCGGCACCTGCATTCAGTAGCCTATCCACGTCACCCAGTTCATGAATGCCTCCACCTACAGTAAAAGGAATGCTGATATTCGCAGCTATGCGTTTCACCAATTCAGTGAAAGTCTTACGGCCTTCAAAACTGGCTGTGATGTCGAGAAAAACCAGTTCGTCGGCACCCTGCTCACTATAAGCACGCGCCAGTTCTACCGGGTCGCCCGCCTGGCGGAGGTTCACGAAATTGGTACCTTTCACTGTCTGCCCATCTTTAATGTCGAGGCAAGAAATGATTCTTTTTGCTAACACGGCGGTTTGAGTTATAAGTTATGAGTTATAAGTGATTAATTTTCAATTTTCACCTTTCAACTAACAAAGTTTTCCAGTTCTTTGAAGGTGATGCGGCCTTCGTACAAAGCCTTACCGAAAATAACGGCAGGTATGCCGACAACTTCCAAATGGCGTATATCATCGGCACAGCTTACGCCTCCACTGGCTATCAGATAGAGTTCAGGATGGTGCTCCAGTATCTCCTTATACAACGCTATCGATGGTCCTTGCAGCATTCCGTCATAACTGATATCAGTACAGATAACCTTACGGACCCCCTTCTCTACATAGTCTTTCAAGAACGGAAACAGTTCGCAGCCACTCTCATCCTTCCAACCATTGACGGCTATTTTATGCTCTTTCACATCAGCGCCAAGAATAATTTTCTCGGAACCATACATTTGAAGCCATTTGCAGAACAATTCGGGATTCTTCACAGCAATGCTGCCACCGGTCACCATCTGCGCACCGTTCTCAAAAGCTATCACCAAATCTTCATCACTCTTCACCCCACCTCCAAAATCAATAATAAGAGACGTACGCACAGCTATCTGTTCCAACGTACGGTAGTTTACCACATGATGGGAAGCCGCACCGTCCAAATCGACCACATGAAGTCTGCGGATACCATGAGCCTCCAGCTCCAGGGCCACTTCCACGGGATTTTCGTTGTACACCTTCTTGCTGTCATAATCGCCTTGGGAAAGGCGTACACATTTTCCGTCAATAATGTCAATAGCGGGAATCAGTTCTATCATTTTATTTACAATTTGACGATTTACAGTTCCAGGAAATTCCGCAAAATACGCTCTCCCACACTTCCACTCTTTTCCGGATGGAACTGTGTGGCGTAGTAATTGCTTTTATGCAAAGCGGCACTGAACGGATGAATGTAATCCGTCACGGCTGCCGTACAATCATTGACTGGCACATAGAAACTATGTACGAAATAAACAAACTCTTCTTTAGTAAAGCCTTTAAAAAGTCCGCTATTCGTCCGGGCAATGGTATTCCATCCCATATGAGGTACTTTATCCTCGTGCCTCTGCGAAATGAAACGTTTCACATCAGTATCAAAAATACCCAGGCAATCCACATCCCCCTCTTCAGAGTGGCGGCACATCAACTGCATGCCCAGGCAAATGCCCAATACCGGCTGGCGTAACTCCTTTATCAGCCTATCCATACCACCGGCACGCAAAAAGTCCATAGTGGTTTCCGCCTCTCCCACACCGGGAAAGATAACCTTATCGGCAGCACGTAGCACAGCCTCATCTGCCGTAATCACTGCCTCTACTCCCAGACGCTTCAAAGCATAATCCACCGAACGGATATTGCCTGCATTATATTTGACAACTGCAACTTTCATTTTTTTAATTGAGAATTGACCATTGAAAGGTAATAATTGAAAGGTAATGACAAGTTCCCCACCATCAACTATCAATTATCAACTATCAACTAATTAAATATTACCGTTTTGTTCTTATATGCCAACACCTTGCGTTCAATATGCTTCTGAACAGCACGAGAAAGCACAATCTTTTCCAAGTCCTTACCCTTGTTCACCAAATCCTGCACAGTGTCCTTGTGTGTAATACGCACCACATCCTGCTCTATGATGGGACCGGCATCCAACTCTGTGGTAACATAGTGGCTGGTAGCTCCAATAATCTTCACTCCACGTTCAAACGCAGCATGATAGGGCTTCGCTCCCACAAATGCCGGAAGGAAAGAGTGATGAATGTTGATTATCCTATTGGGATAAGCGTTTATCATTTGCTCGGAAATGACCTGCATGTAGCGCGCCAGCACTATGAAAGTTATCTTATGCTTTGCCAGTAACTCCATTTCCTTCTTCTCTTGTTCCTCCTTTGTCTCTTTGGTAATGGGGAAAAGATGGAAAGGAATACCGAAACGCTCGGCCACGTGCTGCAAATCGGGATGATTGCTTATAATAAGAGGTATCTCCACATTCCACTCACCAGCGGTGTAACGCGCCAACAAGTCGAACAAGCAATGGGACATCTTTGAAACAAAGATAGCCATACGCGGTTTTGTATCGGAGAAATAGAGACGGAAATTCATCTCATATTTCTGTGCATACAAAGTGGCAAAATAATCCTCAATCTTTTCCTGAGGCACCAGAAAATCTTTCAATTCCCATTCAATACGCATAAAAAAGATATTCTCTACATGGTCTACATACTGATCCAGATAGATAATATTACCTTTATTCACCGTTATAAAGTCTGTTACTTCTGCCAATATGCCTGGTTTGTCAGGGCAGTGTAGCAACAGTTTGGCTGTTTTCATCATCCTAAAATGTTTTTTATCATTTTTCAAATTACAACATTCTCTTTTTGAGTTCGCAAAAATAACGATTTATTGCAAAACAACGAACTTTTCGAGCAAGAAGTTTAAAACAAGCTCCGAAATGTTTCGTTTTCTCCAGGAAAGGTTTTCATATCAAGAATAAAACAGTGCATAAACGTATTTCTAAACAGTTGTTAAATTTACTTTTCTCTTATTTTTCCAATCTTCTCAATATGAGGATATAAAGCAAATACAGCACAAAACGCTTGGAAAAAAGTTCGCCATAGCTATTGCAGATATCAAAGAAATGCCTACCTTTGCAACCGCAATCAAGAGAGATAGCAACGAAAGAATGAAATAATGGTGCGTTAGTTCAGTTGGTTAGAA
>OHQX01000949.1_pt1 | contig 10617 bp, 5 predicted proteins | sample 1578251 | NCBI WGS metagenome assembly OHQX01 (sample SAMEA3879507, study PRJEB24766) | human gut metagenome | biome: human-associated habitat; feature: feces | place: USA | collected 1985/1987
TTTTATTTTTGCGCTCAAAGATAATTAATCTTTTTTGATTATGGATATAAGTTCGTCCTCTTTTTTCTAAGAAAAAGGTGAGTTAATAAATAATATGAAAGAAGGGAAAAAGTGGAATCAAGACAGAAGTTGTGAAGGTATGAGTGAAAATCTAAAAATAATCAAGGTTTGTTGATCGAAAACGATCAGGGAAAGGAAATAATTTAGTTCAAAAGATCGTTTAATAAGGAGAATTGGCGGGATTTTTTTAATTTTGCACTTACAACTAATTAACAGATAAGAAAATGCCGTTAAATTTACCCGATAAACTACCTGCTATTGAATTGCTGAAGGAGGAAAATATCTTCGTCATAGACAATTCACGTGCCAGTGCACAGGATATTCGTCCGTTAAAAATCGTGATATTGAATTTGATGCCGTTGAAGATAACGACAGAAACGGATTTGGTACGTTTGCTTTCCAACACTCCCTTGCAGTTGGAAATATCATTTATGAAGTTGAAAAGCCATACATCGAAAAATACGCCGGTAGAACATATGAAAGCATTCTATCATGACTTTGATTTGATGCGCGACGAGAAATATGACGGGATGATTATTACGGGAGCTCCGGTAGAGCAGATGCCGTATGAGGATGTGAATTATTGGGATGAGATTACTACTATTTTTGATTGGGCGCGTACTCATGTTACCTCAACTCTTTATATTTGTTGGGCGGCTCAAGCCGGGCTTTATCATTTCTATGGAGTTCCCAAATATCCGCTGAAACAAAAAATGTTTGGTATTTTCCGTCATCATATCAATGTACAGGGATTGCCCATATTCCGTGGTTTTGATGATGAGTTTTTTGTACCACATAGCCGTCATACCGAAATACACCGTGAGGATATTCTGAAAGTAAAAGAGTTGGCTTTAATAGCTGAGTCTGATGAGTCTGGGGTTTATATGGCTATGGCTCGTAATGGGCGTGAATTCTTTATTACCGGGCATTCGGAGTATTCTCCTTATACGCTTGATACGGAATATAAGCGTGATTTGGCGAAAGGGTTGCCTATTGAAATGCCTGTAAATTATTATAAGGACGATAATCCGGACAATGCCCCGGTGGTGCGTTGGCGCGGACATGCCAATTTGTTGTTTTCTAATTGGTTGAACTATTATGTATATCAGGAAACCCCGTTTGATATAAATCAGATACGATGATCAGACAACGAAAAATAGAATTATTAGCTCCTGCTAAAAATCTGGAGTGTGGTATTGCAGCTGTTGATCACGGTGCTGATGCCATTTATATTGGTGCTCCCCGTTTCGGAGCACGTGCGGCTGCGGGGAATTCATTGGAGGATATCGCTGAGTTGGTGCGGTACGCTCATGTGTATAATGTCCGTATCTATGTGACGGTGAATACGATTCTGAAGGATGAGGAACTGAAGGATACGGAAAAAATGATTTGGGATTTATACCGTGCCGGAGTGGATGCTTTGATCGTGCAGGATATGGGATTGTTGGAATTGAATCTGCCACCTATACCGTTACATGCCAGCACACAGATGGATAATCGTACTCCTCAAAAAGTAAGATTCCTGGCTGAGGCAGGTTTCCGTCAGGTGGTATTGGCTCGTGAACTTTCTCTTGTTGAAATAGAAAATATCCATCATGCTTGTCCTGATGTGCCTTTGGAGGTATTTGTACATGGTGCTTTGTGTGTAAGCTATAGTGGACAATGTTATGTTAGTCAGGCTTGTTTCGGACGTAGTGCCAATCGGGGAGAATGTGCCCAGTTCTGTCGCCTTGCTTTTGATATGGTAGATGCGGACGGTAAATCTATAGTAAGGAATAAGCATTTATTGTCTCTGAAAGATTTGAATCAGAGCGAAGAGTTGGAGCAATTGCTGGATGCCGGAGCTTCTTCCCTGAAAATAGAGGGACGTTTGAAGGATGTATCTTACGTTAAAAATGTAACAGCTTATTATCGCCAGAAGCTGGATAGTGTTTTCAAACGTCGTAAAGAGTATATCCGTGCTTCATCGGGAAAAGTGAAATTAGAGTTCAAACCTCAATTGGATAAGAGTTTCAGTCGTGGTTTTACTAATTATTTTCTTTTTGACAGGAATAAGGATATTTTTTCTTTTGATACTCCCAAGTCTTTAGGGGAGGAGATGGGGACAGTGAAGGAAATTCGTGGTAATTATCTTACCGTAGCCGGAATCAAGTCTTTTAATAATGGAGATGGCGTCTGTTTTTTGGATGAGACTGGTAAGTTGCAGGGATTTCGCATAAACCGGGTGGAGAATAATAAGTTATTTCCTCAAGAGATGCCTCGGATAAAGCCCCGTACGATACTTTATCGTAATTTTGATCAGGAATTTGAGAGGTTGATGTCGCGTAAATCAGCTGAAAGGAAAATTGCTGTCATTTTAAAATTGGCTGAAAATAATCGGGGCTTTACTCTGTCTCTGACCGATGAAGATGATCACAGTGCCAGTGTGGTGCTGGAAAGGGAGAAGGAACGTGCTCGTACTCCGCAGGAAGATAACTTGCGTACACAACTTGGAAAGTTAGGAAATACTCCATTTGAAGCGTCAGATATAGTGATTGACTGGTCGGACAATTGGTTTATTCCAGCTTCTATGCTTGCCGAACTTCGCCGTAAGGGAATAGAGAAACTGCTGGAAGTGCGCCGTATTAATTATCGGCAGGAAATTTACAAGTTGCCTCGAACGCATCATGCTTTTCCTGTGAATGAATTGACTTATTTGGGAAATGTGATGAATGCTGATGCTGTTTCCTTCTATAGGAATCATGGCGTGCAGCGTATTGCTCCGGCTTATGAAAAGGCTCCGGCAGAAGAAGCGGTATTGATGTTTTGCAAGCATTGTTTGCGTTATAGTATGGGATGGTGTCCCTCTTGGCATAAAGTGCGTTCTCCTTATAGGGAACCTTATTATTTGGTTAGCTCGGATAACAGACGTTTCCGCTTAGAGTTTGATTGTAAGAATTGTCAGATGAAAGTCTATGCTGAAAAGTAAGTACATCGGATTACTGTTTTTGGTGTTGGCTATTTTAATGGCTTGCCAATATCCTTCACCTGTTACTCCGAGTGGGGATATGCCGCAAAAGAAAAGGGATTCTGTCAATTATTTGATGGAACGGCATTATACATTAAACAGTAATTTTGAGGTTACTTCAGATTCGCTTATGTTACAGCAACTGCCATTGGTTGACGTGCTTCCTGTTTTTAAAGGAGAACGGCTGGTGGTAGCGGAGTTTATGATACAAGCTGCTGATAGTGTGGATTCTGTATGGGTAAAGGTAGCACGGGACCAGGAAACAATGGGATGGATACATGAAAAGGAATTGTTGGAGAAAGTAGTTCCTGTGGATTCAGTGTCACAGTTTATTCATTTTTTCAGTAATTCTCATACCATCGCTTTCTTTGTCATATTAGGCTTTTTCGGTATTTGGTATATTCATAGGGCTATTCGTCGCCAGAAGCTGCAATTAATCTGGTTGAATGATATTGATAGCGTTTTTCCTACAGTTCTTTCTTGGTTGGTAGCTACAGCAGCTACGCTTTATGCCAGTATTCAGCATTTTGTTCCGGGAACTTGGGAGCAGTTTTATTATAATCCTTCTTTGAATCCTTTTAGCTTACCTTTTATTCTTTCTCTTTTCATGTTTAATATTTGGGGGATTATTCTTGTGGGGTTGGCTACTTTGGATGATTTGTTTCATCAGACACATATTGAAGCTGCATGTTTTTATTTGTTGGGATTGATGTCCTGCTGTATCTTTTTATATTTGTTTTTTACATTTACTACGTATTACTATTTGGGTTATCCATGTTTATTGGTATATGCTGTATGGTCATTTAATCGTATAAAGCATGCTTCCCGGTATAAATTCAGTTGTGGAAATTGTGGGGCGAAGATAAAGAATAAAGGAGTGTGTCCTCATTGCGGCGCTGTCAATGAATAATTTTATTGTTTGTTTCTTTTAACAAAGGCTCAAGCAGTTTTCTATTGTAAACAGCATTTTCTCTATGTACATACACTAAAACAAATAGGTTTGTTCTAGAAGCTATGGGTATCATTTACAGCAATAATAAAGTTCTTGCTTTTCTTGGTGTGACAGAATAAAAAATAAATTTGATTTGGTAAATGTGGAAACAGAAGGAGGTGTGTTCGTAATGCACGATGCACCTTCTTTTTTATTCATTACTATACAACTCTGTTCATTTTCTTTTCTATTATTCATTGTGTGTGCAATTTATTTTATAATTATTTCTTTGACTTTATATAAATTACAGTACAAATTCTCAAACTAAGAATCGTTTATATATACGATAGGAAAACAACTCTCTCTTCCGCCCGAAGGCTGGCTGGCAAAAAAAAGTAAATACCTTGTCATACATCAAATTTAGTTGTTAATATATTTGCAAAATTACCCGGAACAACTCGGATAAAATATCAGAAAATGACCTGATATTATAAAATTTAAAGCAAAATACATATTACTAGTGCGATATGAAATCTTTAGGCAGTACTCCGAACTGTTTTTTAAAACAGTTTGAAAAATAGGAGGGGGTACTGAACCCTACCATGTAAGAGACTTCCACCACTCCATAGGTTCCTTCTTTCAGTATGGAAGCTGCCTGCTTCAAACGGAAAAGGCGGAGATATTCGTTCGGACTCATATTTAGGATTCCTTTCAATTTCCGGTAAAAGTTGGAACGTCCCATATTCATTGCATCCGCTATATCATCAATTTGCAGGTCCGTATTATCAAGATGGCGTAATACATACTCATTTAACTTGCTAATAAACATCTCATCGGCCTTTGTCTGCGCCATTGCATCTGCTTTGATAAAAGGAAATTCAATAAAGTGACGGCGTAATCTTTCCCGATTACTCAACAGATTTGCTACATTGGCACGAAGATACTCCATAGAAAACGGCTTTTCAATATACGCATCCGCCCCTTCTTCAAGTCCTTCGATTCTTGATTCCAGATTAGTTTTAGCTGTCAATAATATTACAGGAATATGACTATAGTCCAGATTTTGTTTCAGATGCTTGCATAATTCAACCCCGTCCATCAGAGGCATCATAATGTCACTTATTATCAGATCCACAGATTTCTGTTCAAGAACGTCCAACGCCTCGACCCCATTTTCCGCAATCAGTACATGATACAATGAAGACAATTGCCTGAACACAAAAGCAAGCATATCCTTATTATCTTCTACAACCAATATGGAAGCAACCTCTCTTTTATCTTTATCAGAAACTTCACGATCTTCATCATCATACCCAGGTTTCTTATGTTGTTCTTCCGAATCATCCGGAAGTGTCTGGTGTAATATTGGAATGGAAAGAATGAAACGGTTACAATCTAGCTCCCGGTCCATCACCAGCATACCTTGATGCAACTCTGCCAAGTAACGAGCCATAGCTAATCCGATGCCTGTGCCCGAGACAATATCTTTCCCGTCCCGGTATTGGACAAAGGCTTTAAAAATATTTTCACGCATTTCGATAGGGACTATATTCCCATCATTACTCATAGAGATAGTGAACACCTCATTCTTCTCATCAACAGACAAATGGAGATAAACGTATGTCCGGGCATATTTCAATGCATTAGCAAACAGATTACTGAGAATTTTGGTCAAAGCCTCTTTGTCAACAGAAGCCAACAATTCTTCCTCTGGAACTTCTACTTCAAGTTTAATTCCCCTTTGCTTTGCCAAAGTGGTGAAATACTTATAAACAGAGTGGACGATAGTACCGATATTATATTCTTTCGGATTCAATTTAAAACCTTTATTTTCCGCTTTACGGAAATCAAGTAATTGGTTTATCAGGTTCAGTAACCTCTCCACGTTCTGATCCATAATTTCCAATTCCATCCTTACATTTTCGGAGAGTTCCCTATCAGCAAGTACATTCTCCAATGGGCACTTTATCAGTGTTAAAGGAGTACGGATTTCGTGTGCCACATTTGTAAAGAAATCTATCTTAGTGGTGTAGAGTTCCTGCTCCTTTTCCTGTTCGAACTTCTCCATCTCTTTACGCTGCTTTTCAATAGTACGCTTCCTTAAATAAAAGAAGAGGGCGAAAAATGTACCGAGTATCAATAGGATATAAATCAGGTATGCCCATACGGATAAATAAAACGGGGGCAATATCCTGATCCCCAATGTGCGTACATCTGGATTCCATACACCATCACTATTCGCACCTTTCACGCGTAACATGTATGTCCCATAAGGTAAATTGGAATACGTAATAGGGCCCTTACCCGCTGTATGCCATTCGGAATCATACCCTTCCAGTCTATATAGCAGTGTATTCATGCTCGGTGACTGATAACTTATCGCAGCTATCCTGAAGGAGAACGAATTCTGATTTGACTGAAGTTCGATATGGTTTGACAAAGTGATACTTTGTTTCAATGGAGAGCCTTTTTCTCCGACTACCACCTTTTTATTAAAGAGCATAAAATCGGTAATCAAAACAGAGGGTAAAAAATCATTATCAATAAAGGAGGAGGGGGCAAAGGAGATGAAACCGTTAATACAGCCAAAATAAATCCGTCCATTCTTATCCTTATAGCTGGACTGGTAATTAAACTGGTTACTCAGCAACCCATTAGCAACTGTATACACTTTAAAACTGGAATTCTTCGGGTTAAAATGCACCAGCCCTTTATTGGTTGAAACCCAGAACAATCCCTTTTCATCTTCTTCAATCCGATAAATGACGTTGCTTGGCAGACCGATACCGTCATAACGGACAAAGGTGTTGGCGGAAGGCACAAAGCGGCAGAAGCCACCTCCTTGTGTGGTAAACCATAGCTGATTTTGACTGTCTTCAAAAATACTCAGCACCTTATTGGATGGAAGGGTGGACGAGTCTGCTTCCTCATGTACGAAATGTTCCCAACCACCTGTACGGACATTCTTTTTATAGACGCCATCGGCATAAGTTGCCAGCCATAAATTCCCCTGCTTATCCTCCTTTATATAATAAACAAACGTCCACCCAAGTTCGGGGACGCGTTTAAAACGTTCCGTATCTGGGTTGTACCGAAACAATCCTATTGTTGTTCCAAGATACAGATCGCCCGCAGTTATCCGGCAGATAGAAAAGATATCACTTGCAATATTATCATAGTGCTTTACAGCGTATGTCCTCAAATCAATACGCTTCAATCCTTTTGCAAAATTCCCAACCCACAGATAATCTCCGTCCAAATACAATCCGTGAACATTATGATAAATATCCGGATGAATGAACGGTTCGATTTTTCCAGTACTAGGATAATAATGGAAAAGCCCCTTATCTTCTGTACCTATCCAGAGTGTGCCGTCATGGGCGGCACAAAACTCCCGCACCCTTTTTCCCATTTTGTTTGATTCTTTCTGGGGATAGACTTTATCAAAGTAGGTATATTGCCGGGGGTAATAATTCACACCCCCAAAATAAGTCCCTATCCACATTCCGCCTTCACGGTCTTTGAGAATCGAATAGATGGCATTGTCAGAGATTGAATAGGGATCACCGTTGACGTTCTGCAAGTGGATGATTTTTGCCGTGTGCAGATTATAGATATAAAGTCCCGATTCGGTTCCTATCCATAATTCGTCATCTGAATAAAATGCAAGTTCCCTGATATAAATATCACCTCCCAATTCATCCTTGGAAAGAAGGGTACGGATAGTCTTATTAGTTAGGTTCACTTCTTTCAGTCCGAATACAGTTCCCACATACATGCAATTATAGGGTCCGGGGAGCAATTTATAGATGTATTCATCTCTGAAAGACACTTTTGAATCTTCTGGAAAAATCGGAGTTAAAGTTTTAAGCTTGTCTTTTGAATAATACAGATTTCCATCACGTATGTCCAACCAGCAGACATCGTCCGAATCAAAATAGAGTTGGCCGGAAGTTTTAAGGTTCAGAGTACCGGACCCGTCCGACTGATAATTAACCAACTGGCTATCCTGGGGATTGTAATAGAAGATTCCCCGCGTCTGAGTTACAACCCAGATACCTCCTTTCTGGTCCCCAGTTATCAGATTGACCGTACAGTCTATATCTATGTTTGAATTACTTATCAGAGTAAAATGCCTGACCTTTTCCATTTGTGGGCAATAGACATATAGGCCTACGTCTGTCCCAATCCATATTTGCCCAAGATTGTCTTCATACAAAGAAGTGATGAAATTATTGCCCAAGGTTCCGGATTCTTTCATGAAAGTCCGAAAAGAGATACCATCATACCGGTCAAGACCATCCTTCGTCCCAAACCACATAAATCCTTGTTTATCCTGAAGGATGGCATGGACCGTATTCTGGGATAATCCATTATTGATATCAAGTGAACGGAATGCATATTGTCCTTCATTCAGAACGGCAAGGGAATAAAGAGGCATCAAAGAAAGAAGTATTAATATAACTAAAATACGTAGTCTCTGCATTGTCTTAATTGTTAGTTTCATTAATTAACATACAACAGGATATAAGAATATCCTGAAAAGTGGATATCAGAGCTATTTCAACAGTATATTCTCAGTACGTCCCGGTGTCAGCAATTCCCAAAGGGATGCTACCGTCCAACCGGGAGCAAACATGTCATTATAATATCCTTTTCCATTCCTTCCATAATCCCAGTTGGTGTGCTGGATCACTTCCGGATAATAACCAACTTTTATCACTCCACACATATGTCCTTTATAAGGAAGTAACTGGCACATGGAAGTAGAAATGACTTCAGCAAAATCAGAGAAACGAGGTTCATTATACTCTTTGGAAAGCCAACGGAGCACATCGGCAAATTCAAAAATAAATACATCAATATGATTATTCTCCACCGAGACATTTCCCCAGCCGCGAGTTTTCAGACCGATATCACCCAACATCTGCCCGGGAGCAAACGGAACGTCCCAGACGTAATACCAGGACAAGGCAAAATAAGCCGCTTTTCGTGTCAGAGAGGCATAGTGGTTATGTTCCGTACCATTTGTTATCAATGATAAATAGTAAGTTGCCATAGCGGTATAGAGGGAAGCTTCCTTATCCTCACAGTTTGCATCCAGCGTAGAGGAGAAATAGTCAGCCTTTGATATAAGCTCTTTTTCCAGATATTCCGCAGTACGCCGGGCAGCGGACAGATAGCGTTTGTCCTTAAAATATTTATATCCCATAACCAGAGGTAATGTAGCGGATGGAGTACTTCCTCCACTTCCGTCAACAACTGTAAAGTCATCATGGAATTTACGTGGAAAACTTCCATCTGGATTTTGCAGTTGCAAGAACATATCGAGCATTTTCTTTAAGCGTTGTTCCCAATCAGGATGGTGACGTTTATACTTCTGTTCATAATTCAGATAATGAAACATGGCATAAATTCCTTCCGACTGACGACGTATGCTATGCACTGGGCGTTCTTCTTTCACATCACTATCATTTTCCAGATTTACCCATTCACGCAAATAACCGGTTTCCGTAAAGCCATTTTCTAAGTAACTATCAAATATCTTTTTACTGCTAGCTGCAAGGTCATCACGTCCATTCTCATTGCCAAACTCCCATGCATTGAAAGCGTTTAGAAGTACGCGACCGACAAAACCTATCTCTGCTACATTCATGTTGGCACAGGCTGCCACTTTCATTTCAGGGCTGGAGTAATAGGCAAGAGCTTTGTCCCCAACAAAACTTTCCACAAAATAATTGCTCAGCACTCCTTTTATCTCTTCTGGAGAAAAAGGTATTTTCACAGGTTGGGGACGGTATGTATCATAACAATATTCCCAAGTATGGCAAATAAAATCTGAGTAGTCTGTAGCCTGCCCCTCGATAAATTCCCAGGTCAGGAGTACTGTTTCTCCTTTTTTTAGATATTGGAAAGATGTAACCTCCGGAGCCAGCGTCAACTTACGAATATAGGTTTTAGGAGCTTCTCGGTAAGGAAATCCAAAAGATAGTGTTGATGTTCCGTCATGGCTCTCAAAGCCGGTGAACCCTAGGGACGTTTTGCCCGAGAGGATGATTTCGCCTGTTTGGTGGGTAGCAAGGGCATCCCATTGAAAATCGTCCTTGCGTGCCACAGTCATATAACGTCCATCTTTCTGATTGAAGATACCGGTAAGGGGTGAGCTCAGACGATCCTCACGTACCAGCCAACTCTCTGATATATGAAATGAAGGAGCACCTTTAGGAGAACGTAAATTGCGACTATACCAGAATCCTGGTAGATAAAACATACAGTCATTATGTCGGAAGCCTGTTTTCAACTGTTGTTGATAATTAAAGTACACGTCTTCCAATGCCGTAATACTTACTACCATTACACATTTAACATTGTCACGTTCTATTCTCTCTGTAATGATTAATGGTATTTTTTCTTCAGACTCTAACAGATAGATTCCCTTATCATCAACGGCTCCTTGAAAAGCAAGGGAATAGTTTCGTGATTGATTACCGGGAACCTTCAAGGAGACTTGTGCAGATATTCTTTTATATATATCATTAACAGTCCTAGCATCAATAGTAATAGTACAGATCATCAGGCAACAAAGCATACATCTTAATTTTGTCATATAAATCAGATA
>OHQX01000955.1_pt1 | contig 10513 bp, 22 predicted proteins | sample 1578251 | NCBI WGS metagenome assembly OHQX01 (sample SAMEA3879507, study PRJEB24766) | human gut metagenome | biome: human-associated habitat; feature: feces | place: USA | collected 1985/1987
CCACCGTGAGGATGCTCTCTTCTTTTTCGGCTCCCTCGCCGCCCTCGGGGTCCGGTACCTTGCGCTTGCCGGGGGTCAGCAGGTAGCGCATCCCATCCTCGTTGCCGCTGAACGAGTTTTTGTTTTTAAAGTAGTGCAGCAGAGGAACAAAAATCATACAAAACGCCTTTCCGCGAAATGCCAAAAAGAAAACCGCGCTGTTCAACACGAATCAGCGCGGTGATTGGAGCAGGATACGGGACTCGAACCCGCCGCCTACTGCTTGGGAAGCAGTTACACGTAACGCATCTACGATGTTTTTATTGGATTTGTTGTGTTTCCGTTAGACTACGATTGATTAACCTTTAAATTTTTCCATTTCTTCTTTAAGATATTCTGAGTCATGGCTAGTGTAATAATTTGCAGTTGTGGCAAAATCTGCATGTCCTATAATTGCTTGAACAGCGGTTGGCTCTGCCTTTCCTTCAACAAGTCGAGTTGTTGCAGTATGTCTCATAGTATGCAAAACGGCTTCTTCGCTGATTCCACATCTTCGCATGAGTTGCTTAAATGCAATTCTTACGCCGCTATAACTACGCTTTTTTCCGGTTCGCTTAGACGGAAGAAGAAGTTCATTTCCAATGCTTTCAAGCATCCAGTCTCCCAAAATCAGTTTGATTGGTTCAAGAATTGGAATCGTACGTTCACGCCCAGCGTCAGATTTTTCTCCGCCGATAAGATAGCCGTTTTTTAAATCAACATCATCCCGCCGAAGAGTCAAAAGCTCATCAATGCGCATACCAGTATAATACAACACAATTACAATTTTTGCAATCTCATTCATTTTGTCGTGTCGATCATCGGAAATGGCTTTTATTTTATCAATTTCATTTTTCTTGATAACCAAATTTTTCTTTTTGGGAGCCGGAGGAAGAAGCAACTCTTCCGCAAAATTATGGGAAATAATACCGTTCGACATAGCCCATTTGGAAAGCTGGCTGAACAGCTGTTTTTGCTTTTCGCACATACTGCGGGAAAGTCCAGCTTTCACAAGCTCATTGATGATGGTTTGATAGTCGTCGGTTACAAGATCTCTAATTGGTCTGTCCCATAAAGACTCCGCTTTTCGATATGCCCTTTCATAGCTATCCTTTCCATCCTCTCCAACACGCTGGTAATGCACCTCACTCCACTTGCCATAGACGTCCGCAAAAGTGTATTTCATCCGGGCAATGGGCATAGTTTGCGCATTATAAGCATCCAACGCCTGCACGGCCTCGCCGGACGTGGCATAGGTGCCAATGACTTCCCGCTTGGAGGAAAGGGCTACAAAGGGCTTTGCCCGGTTATCTTTGAGCTTGTACACGCTGCCGCTGCCTTTTGGGCGGCGGCGTTTTTTTCTCTGCACGGGCGGGGCATAGTCAGGCTGGCGCTTACCGCACCACGGGCAAAATAAGGCTCCGTCTGGAACTTCTTTGTGGCACCTGATGCATTCCACGGCTTACTCCTTTCTGCTTCCTGTATAGCCCTGTGCGCCGTTCTCAGAGGCCGCACGGCCTGCCTTGTAATTCATGCGCAAGTCTTCAAGGGGCGGCTGTGGCTCCCGCGGGCAAGGGTCAAGGCCCATAGATTGCGCAAAGCGGTAATGGTCAATCACGGCGCCGCAGATGCTCACCCGGTTATTGAGCGGGCAGTGCAGGTTTGCCGCAACCTCGGAGATCACAGCAGGCGGGCTGCTGCCGTGGCTGCCTTTCAGGATAAAGAGAAGCAGCCGTTTTGTCAGCGGCGGCAAGTTTACCACAAAGCGGCACAACTCCGCGTCCAGCTCTTCGTCGGTCTTGCCGTCATCGGGCACCGCGTACAGCTCCGGGTGGATCATCTCCATAAACACGGATATGGGAGACACCCCGCACGCGCTGCACCAATCAAAAACCTCGTCGCTGTCTGGGCTGGAAATCCCTTTTTCCCAGCTCTGCACCGTCCGCTCGCCACGGTTGAGGGCGATTGCCATTTCCCGCTGGCTCAACCCTGCAGAAACGCGGGCCTTCGCCAGCGCTTTCCCAATTTTGGCTGCCGTAAAGTAGCTCATTCACGCACCTCCACAAAAACACGCGTCTTTTAATCAAAAATGACGCGGAAAAACTCCGCGCCATTCGACACAATCTTTCTGTATTTCCTTTTCCTGCTGAGCATGGTATTATCTGGATTAGAAATTGTTCACCATATACAAAAAACAGGAGGAAATCGAAATGGAAATCCAGCAAAGAAACGGCAAAGATGCCGAAATGACCATTATTGACGGGATGCCAGCAACCGTTTTGACGGGCACCACACGCACCCCGCAACCCTGGGAGGATTGAACATGGATAAAATGCAGAGCTTTTGTACCCACATCCGTGCCGCGCTGGCGTGCTATGAAGACCTGCCGCCCGAGGGACAATCCAGGGCACGGCTTTATGTAACCCGCAAGGCAAAGTCTGTTCAGGCTCTCCACGCCGCAGCATCCTCCCCCGGCGGGGAGCTTGCCGGGCAGCTGTTGCAAAAATTGCAACAACCTTGCAACCACGAATAACAACGCGCATATTTTGCGCTGATTCAGCGTAAAACGTGCAAAAGTCAGCGTAAATTTTAACGATTCAACGCAAATGAATAAATTTTTAACTTGTTTTGCGCAATTTTTTACGCTTGACGATATACAACCAACGGTTTTATAATATGGTTGTAAACAAGTTTACAGGCCAAGCAACTGAGATTTCTTTGCGTTGTACTCCGCTTCCGTGATGGCCCCCATATCCAGTAGCTGCTTAAACTTCAAAAGTTCATCGGCGGAGCCGTGGGCATCCGGAGCGGTGCCCCGCGGCTGTTCTGGAGAGTCTTTGCAAATCTTGAGAAACGCAGTCATTCCACCGGGATAAACCGTTGTTGGCAAGCCACTTTCTCCAACAGGAAGCGCAAATCGGATTGAAACATTCTCTTTTCGGCGCCCTTTGCGAGTCTCAGTCTTCGCGGTGGACGCGCCCACGATCGCACCCACAGGACCGGCAACAGCTGCACCGATCACGGCCCGACCGATGCCGCCCTTGGTCTCTGTCACTGTCAGATCGTCTGGCGCGTCAGATTCATAACCGGCGACTTCATCAAAGCTGTAGATCATGCGAGGGCCTTTATCACCGCCGCGGTGCCCAAAGCAAAAAAGCCGGTTGATTTTGTCGATGGACACAAAGAGCGCGTCACCATCATAGATGGAATCGGTTTCTTTGAACGCCTTGCGGCGGCATTCCAATGTAGCCCAGTAACCAGCAAGGGCGGCTGTCGGTTGCTTTGCTGCCCGGATGCCCAATTTTGAAAAGAAAAAGTTACTGCATCCGGCGCAGATCAGGCCGTCAGCGCTCTTCTCCCGGTTCAGCAAGCCCAGCTTAACGCCGCATATGGGACAGATGTTCGCCATGATTACACCTCGTTTTTCATTTCTTCTCTAGCTTTTTCAAGCTTTTTGAACTCGCTTTGAATGACCGATTTCAGATCATCGTTAAGATTTCCCGCGAGCAAATCAACAGAATCTTTCCAACGCTGGTTAGAGTTCATGCGGCCACGATCTGTTTTTAGAGAACAGATTTTGTCCATCTGGGCGCTGGATGAATTCTCTAAAACGATTTTAAAAAGATCCCTTGCGTGAATTTCCACATTCCACAAGAGCAGTGAAGGGCTGTAGCTGAATTTGACACCATTTATTTCAGCTGCCGCAAGCTGCTTTAAATCTCGCTTGATTAAATCTATCTTGTCAAAAAATATGGATATGTCTTTTGCACGCTCAAGAATCAAAAAATTATCCAGCACTCTCCGCATAAGAGTTTGCAGATATCCAACAGGAAGCAAATCCACTCTTGAGATGTCGATATTAAGGGCATCCGCCACGCGGTCAAGACTGTTTCTAAAACCGACTTCATCCCATTTCAAATACGGCTTGTTTGGAAAGTTTGGATAGCATTCTTCTATTCGTTTGCGAATAGCCGCTTTTTCTTCTTCGGTTAAATCCTCACTGCTGTAAACAGGGCCGTATCTACGTGAAAAAGATAAGTCTACATCGGAGCGCTGTTCTTTGTCAGCGGCCGGATCGCCAACCGGAACGCTGGTGGATGTTTTCTCAGCAGGCTTCTTTTTGAAAATCAAATCCAAAAAGCCCATACCGCAACACCTCACACATATTAAATTTACATTACATAGGAGGAATCAGAATGAACACCACAGATCGACAAGGCTACATTGACGCAATTATCAAACTGCTGGAAAAGGCAGACCCGCACAAGCTGCGCCTGATCTGGGTGTATGCCAGCAGGCTGATAAAATAAATCAAGGTAGCAAAAGAAGGGGAACCCTTACGGGTTTCCCTCTTTTTTTTGCAGCTTTTCAGCCATACGCTCCAAAAGCTTCCAGTCCTCGGGCTCCAGCTCTGCCAGCATCTCCACAAACCGACGTTTGAAATCGTCGCCCTCATTTTCGGTGATGTCACCGAGAAAGGCGGCAATTTTTTCTGATCGGGTGATCTGGTTGAACATCTCCCCTTCGCCTGTCCGCAGCCACGTCTCGTTGACGTTGAACTCACGGCAGATATCGGAGATCGTTCGATCACTGGGGACTCGTGTGCCGCTTTCGATCATCCACATAAAGTTACGGGATAGACCTACTTGCTCTGCAAACTTCTCTTGCGTAAGGCCTAAGCTCTTGCGGACAAGTGCGATTCGTTCGTTCATTTACTTGCCCTCCTTACGCTTCATATTATAGTGCAAAATTCTAACTATGTCAACTTATTTTTGAAAAAAATCCGAAAAAATGCTTGTAAAATCTAACTGAGTGTGCTATACTAATCTCACAAGGTTAGCAAACGCAAGCAAACAGGAGGACAAAAAAACATGGAGCGCATGAGCATCGACCAAATCAAATCCGCAGCAGACCCGGTGGCTGCTTGCAAAGAGCAGATTCGCCGCTGGAAGATTTCCTACTCCCGCTACTGCGGGAGCCGTAAGGGCGGGATGTGCTACGAGAGGCACATTAAAGAGCTGTACGAGCTGCTGAAAGAGCTGGAGGGCTGAGCGATGGAAGAAGTAAAGAGCCGCCGTCACACTCTGACGGACGAAGAGGTAGAACAGCAAATTGCGCTGCTCCGGGATGACCCGGACGTGCGCCTGGCTCAGAAGGCCACCCGCGTGGCGTATCGCCGACGCCGGTATCTGTACAACTTGCAGGCGGACAAGCGGCGCGGCACACAGCTGCGCGAGGCCGGTATCACCTACAAGATGCTGGACGAGCAGGAAAAGCTCATGGGCAGAACGGAGGAATAAACGATGACCAAGACCAATTTTCGAAAGGCGCTTGCAATCGCAGACCTCGGCAAGGCTTACACTTACACCGAACTCAGCCGAAACGGGAACTCAAACGAGTACCTTTTTCGGCGTGACCACGATGGTTACACGCTCCGAAATGAGACCACCGGTTACACGGTCTTTATGGGCGAGAACCGCAAGTTTGCCGAAGAGATTATGGTACATTGACCCGCCTGATGATGACCCTGTGGCAAGGGTCGAAACCACCCGGCAGCCAGCCGGGCAAGGTCGTGGGTGCCAACCACAGAAGGAGTTGATTTTATGGCAAAGGCAAAGAAGAACCGCACCGATCTGGCCGCAGAGCGGTACAGCATCCCCATTGACGGGGCCCACGCTGCGGACGCACTGGTGAATGAGCTGTTTGATTCGCTGGATCCGCGCGACAAGCAGACCCTGCTCTGGATGGGCATGGGCATGGCCGCTGTTCGCAAGAATGACCGCGGCGTCCAGCGTGACGGGGTGGCGTGATTGGAGGTGAAAGCATGGACAATTTAAAATCGCTGATTCCTGGTCAGCTACGATAACCCGGAACGCCCCACGGTGAGCGGCCGGGAGCTGCATGAGTTTTTACAGGTCGGTACGAAGTACGCCGACTGGTTCAAGCGGATGTGCGAAGGTGGACTCTTTACCGAGCACGTTGACTTTGAATCTTGCTTCTCAAATTTGGGAAGCGAAAAACAGCACGGTGGTCAGAACAAGATTGACCACCAACTCACCATCCCAATGGCCAAAGAGCTCTGCATGATCCAGCGCAACGAGCGTGGCAAGCAGGCCCGGCAGTATTTCTTGGCCGTGGAGGCGCAGTGGAACAGCCCGGAAGCGGTCATGCGCCGGGCGGTGCTTATCGCCCAGAGGCAGAACGACCAGCTCAAGGCTGTAAACAAACAGCTTTTGGCAGAGAACAGCGACCTGAAGCCAGATGCAGAGTATGCCAGGGCCGTGTGCATTGGCGATAACTGCCGGACGGCTACCAGCATTGCAAAGGATTACGGCATGAGCGGCGAGAAGCTGAACAGCATCCTGCACGGGCTGAAAATCCAGTGGAAGAACAGCGACGGGCAGTGGGTGTTATACGCAAAGTATAGCGGCAAAGGTTACACCAAAAACCGCAAAGGCCGTCCGTTTGAGCACAACAGTGGCAAGATCACCACGCCAAACACCACCGTTTGGACGGAAGCGGGCCAGCGGTTCATTTATGAGCAGCTCAAGGCCATTGGCCTGACGCCCAGCATCGACCACAAAGAGAATGTGGAACAGACCACGTTTGAAATGGGTGCGTGACATGGCGCTGAACTGCATGAACGGTAAAGGAGGAGCAAGCATGAAAAAAGTTATTGTTGGCGTAGCGTCCGTATTGGCAAGCGCTTTGCTGATGGCCGGATGCAATAAGCAGGTTATTGACCTGACCTATGAATACAACTGGGCACAGCTGAAAATGCCCGACGGAACGATTGTCGAGGGCAATGTCGAAAGCTGGTGCGACTATGAAGGCGACCAGCTTCAGGTTGTGATTGACGGTGTGACCTATCTGGTTCATTCGTCCAACATTGTTATGCGTCATTGACGCAAGGAGGATCTTTATGAAAACCACGATGCGCGATAAGGTTTGCCAGCTGATTGGCAAGTATCAGTTCTTGGAAGAGGACTTCCGTTCAAAGTCGTTTTTCAAGTCCGGGCCATTTTGCAGCCCGTATGGCCAGTCGGAGGAATCTATAAAAGCGAAGATGTGCGGCCAGTTCTTGGCCGACCTGAAGAACCTGCTGGAAGAGGACGATGTGAGTGACCATGAAGCTTGAAGACAAAATCAGGGCGCTGATCGCTCAGTACCAGAAGCTCCAGCAGCGCCATCAGTTCCACGCACAGAACGCCTATTACAAGTTCCAGTCGGATATGTGGCAGGCCATGGCCGATGATTTTGGCATCATCGTGGAAGACCTGCAGCAGGCACTCTATTGTGCAGATGATGTGAAGCCCCAGGAACGGCCGGAGCCAAAGAATCCGGAAGCCTGGCACAAGCTGAACACCGCCACCGCCAGAAAACTTGTTGGCAAGGAGGTGGCGCACCGTGGCTGAGGCATTGATGATCGTTGCGATCCTCGCTGTGCTGCTGGGTATCTCGTGGGGTGTTACCTGCGCCGCCGTGTGGGCCATCTGCACGCTGATGCATTGGACGTTCACCTGGGCCACCGGAACGGCGGCGTGGATTGCGCTGCTGCTGGTTGGCAGCTTTTGCAGCAGCTCTAAAAAGTAAGGCGCACAATGGAAGAAGAATGGGCACTGTAACGAGATACAGGGAGGAAAATAACGCATGAGTGAGAAAATAATTGCCTATAAGGGCATGAATGCTGACATGACTTGCAGAGGCAAACAGTACGAGGTGGGCAAGATCTACCACGAGGATAAAGCGGTCTGCTGCCACGCTGGTATGCACGCCTGCGAGAACCCGCTGGATGTGCTGCACTACTACAAACCGGACGGAAAGAGCCGCTTCTTTGAAGTAGAATGCAGCGGAGACATTAGCCGGGAAGATGGAAAAGACACAAAGCTTGCATGTACTGAACTCAAAGTGACAGGAGAAATCAATCTGGCAAAAATCCTGAAGCTTGGAGCAGAAGCTACGATTAAGCGTGTAAACAAAAAAATAGAGGAGGCAAAAGACAAATCTAAAACTGCGGCTGGCGACTTCTCGGTGGGCTCTGCGGCTGGCAACTTCTCGGTGGGCTCTGCGGCTGGCGACTTCTCGGTGGGCTCTGCGGCTGGCAACTCCTCGGTGGGCTCTGCGGCTGGCTACTCCTCGGTGGGCTCTGCGGCTGGCAACTCCTCGGTGGGCTCTGCGGCTGGCTACCGCTCAAGAGCAGAGGCACTTGGAGAAGACAGCATTGCTGTTGCAAACGGCGCACACAGTAAGGCACGCGGCGCAATGGGCTGCTATCTGGTACTGACCGAGTACGATAATAACGGAAGCATGATCTGTGCCAAGATGTCCCAGGTTGATGGGAAAACCATCAAGGAAAACGTCTGGTACATCCTCAAAAACGGCGAGTTTGTGGAGGTTCAGCCGTAAACGGTAAAAATAAGCACTGGCTTGAGCAGCGATGGGACAAGCTCCAGCCAGTGCGCCTGAAACACATTCAGGAAAAACGGAAAAGAAAGGAGAATCCGCATGGAGCAGATGCAGAGGCAAAGGCCCCCGACGCCCGGAATCGGAATCCACGACTGCTGCGAGATTCTGAGGGCAAATCAAATCTCTAAGACAGAAGATATCTTGCGCGACCAGATCCAGGCGGGCCTTTTTACGTGGGCTGTTCCCTCCATCGTCACGAAGGAGCACCCCCGCCCTGCCCCGGATATTTCCCGCGCCCGGTTTATTGCGTGGATAAAGGATTTTTACATGCTGGATGAGGTGATAACACCATGATTCGAGTTTATGCATTTTATACGGCTGGCGTCGCAGCGTTTGTGCTGGCCGTTATGGCCGGAGGCGGCATTGAGAACGCTGCAGGTCTGGTTTCACAGCTTTGTTACATTGCATTGAGCGTGATTCTGCTTGGCTCTGGTTTGTGCCTGTGGGCGCTTGGATTGACGCGAGAGCGGGAGATCAGAGCCGCCAGCAGGAAAGTACACAAGCCCCACGCGCGGCCCCAGAGAATGGAGGATGAACGATGGAGAGCGTGACGCATTTTCATGTTTATGCCTACCACAAAAAGGGCGGATACGATGCCAAGCGCTTCGAGGGAGAACCCATCGACGCCAGAGCAAAAGCGACACACTATGCGGACATGATCGCTCACACTTGCGATTATGCGGAGGTTCGAGACGCGGTGGGAAATGTGACTTATACTGTCCGTGACCCGCAGGGCAAGCTTGCAAAAGGTGGTGAAGCGAAATGAATCAGGCGGCAAAAAGGGCACAGATCAAAGACCTTTCAAACAAAGCTGAGGGTATTTTCCATTATATTGGGACCGATAACGTACTTTTTCGCCTTATCAGCACTGGAAACGAGCTTACAAGTGACGTGAATCATGCTGTAGCGCTTTTTACCAATTTTGCGCGATATGAAAAACTTGGTGACCAGGAGACGAGAAGCGTCATCAACTCAATTTACAGAAGAGTCGGGAAGCTCATGTGCTTGATTGACGTGATTCACGCGGCGGCAGGCGAGCAAATCATGCCGGAGCCGTATGAGTCTATAGATTTTTGTTACATGACAGAATATCGCACCTTGCTCAGGGAAGCGGTTATTAAAGGGATGCCGGACAACTACAAAGGACCTCAGCAAAATCCGTTTCAGGTAAGGCTTGTAAAGCCTTCCATTGCGTATGGTGCAGATTACAAGCCAGATGAATACGACGACGATTTTTTTACAAATTTTATTCGGAAAGAAGAGCCTCGAGACAGAAAAATTGTTTTTCGGTGCACGCAGTCAGAGCTCGATTCTATCATTCGATACGCCAATATTATCGACATAAAATTCAAAGAGGAGGATATTCATCATGCCTGAAAACGAAAAAACACCCGTTGAACAGCTTCAAATGGGGCAGGTTGAGCCGATCGTAAAGGCTCCCGTACATGACCCCGCTTCGCAGTCCGCTCCGGTGCTTCGCCCTCAGAATCAGACATACGCTGAAAAGGTGCAAGGGCTTACTGCCGGTGAGCGTGATTGGATGCTTGCAAAATCTAAAGCAGCAGCGCTGGCACAGCTTCCGTCCGGCTTTTTGCCGCAGCAGTACGCCGGAAATCCTGGAGCTTGCGCAATTGCCTGTGAAATGGCACAGCGCATTGGCGCAAATCCAATTTTTGTGATGCAAAATCTGTATGTTGTTCATGGGATGCCGACATGGAGTGGCAAAAGCTGCAAGGCACTGATTGACAACAGCGGATTGTTTGCAGGGCGAACTCATTACCGCATGGATGGAGAAGAGGGCAAAAACACCTGGGGATGCCGCCTTGTGGGCGTTGACAAACTGACTGGGGAAAAAGTAGAGGGCCCAAAAGTGACCGTCCAGATGGCAAAAGATGCCGGATGGTGGGATAAAAATGGGAGTTACTGGCCTAAAATGACCGAAATGATGCTGAAGTACCGCGCCGCCGCATATTTTGCACGCGCTGAGTGCCCGGAGCTTCTTATGGGTGCAAATGTCGATGACGAATCG
>OHQX01000958.1_pt1 | contig 10497 bp, 6 predicted proteins | sample 1578251 | NCBI WGS metagenome assembly OHQX01 (sample SAMEA3879507, study PRJEB24766) | human gut metagenome | biome: human-associated habitat; feature: feces | place: USA | collected 1985/1987
CCTCCGAACACGGTGTACAGATCGACCTCATCGTCCGCGGCATCTGCTGCCTCATCCCCGGGCAGGAGTACAGCCACAACATCCGCGTGACACGCATCGTGGATACCTTTCTGGAACATGCCCGTGTGTGGTACTTCGGCAACGGCGGCGCACCCAAGCTCTTCCTCGGCTCGCCGGACTGGATGCGGCGTAACTTGTACCGCCGTATCGAAGCCGTCACCCCCATTCTGGACCCGGACTTGAAGCAAGAGCTCATCGATATGCTATCCATACAACTGTCGGACAAACGGAAAGCCTGCTTCGTGGACGACCGGTTGCGAAACCGCTGGAAGTCGTCACGACCGCAAAAGGAGAAGGTACGGTCGCAATATAGCTTTTACGAATACTTGAAACAAGGGATTAAGGATTAGCGATTAACGATAATTATCAATCGTCAATTATCAATCGTCAATCGCTTTGTAACATTTCTGTAACATGTATGACATTTCTCTGCAACACCAAACTCTTTCCTTTGCAGCCGGAAATAAAATACATGTCTATGGAAACAATTTATCTGGGTATCGTCATCTTTCTGTTCGTACTCGCGATTTTCGACCTCGTGGTAGGTGTCAGTAATGATGCGGTCAATTTTCTTCAGTCGGCTGTCGGAGCAAAGGCAGCATCTTTCAAAACCATACTGTTCATTGCAGGCATTGGCGTCTTCATCGGTGCGGCACTCAGCAATGGCATGATGGACATTGCACGACACGGCATCTATCAACCGGAGCACTTCTACTTTGCCGAAATCATGTGCATTCTGCTTGCCGTCATGTTGACGGACGTCGTGCTATTAGATGTCTTCAACACTATGGGAATGCCTACCTCCACCACTGTATCCATGGTGTTCGAACTGTTGGGAGGTACGTTCGCACTGGCGCTCATCAAGGTCTATAACAGCGATACATTGGGACTGGGCGACCTCATCAATACAGACAAGGCACTCTCTGTCATCATGGCCATTTTTGTATCCGTAGCCATTGCCTTCTTCTTCGGTATGCTGGTACAGTGGCTGGCACGTATCGTGTTCACCTTCAACTACAAGAAGAACATGAAATACAGCATCGCGCTATTCGGTGGTATAGCTGCCACCAGCATCATCTACTTCATGCTGATAAAGGGGCTGAAAGACAGCTCATTCATGACCCCTGAAAACAAGCAATGGATACACGACAATACCGCATTGCTGATAACCGGTTTCTTTGTATTCTTCACCATACTGATGCAGATACTGCATTGGTGCAAGATAAATGTCTTCAAAGTAGTGGTTCTGATGGGTACTTTCGCCCTCGCTCTTGCCTTTGCCGGCAATGACTTGGTGAACTTTATCGGTGTCCCCCTCGCAGGATATTCCTCATTTATTGACTATACAGCCAATGGTACGGCCGCCGGCCCCGACGGATTCCTGATGTCCTCACTCCTCGGTGCAGCCAAAACCCCGTGGTATTTCCTTATCGGTGCAGGCGCTATCATGGTCTATGCACTCTGCACATCCAAGAAAGCCCACAACGTTATCAAGACTTCCGTGGACCTTGCCCGCCAGGATGACGGTGAAGAGAACTTCGGAAGTACCCCGATAGCCCGTACGCTGGTACGCTTCAGCATGACTCTGGCTAACGGAATATCCAAAACGATGCCCGAAAGCAGCAAGCGGTGGATGAACACACGCTTCCAGAAGGATGAAGCCATCATAGCCGACGGCGCCGCTTTTGACTTGGTTCGCGCCTCCGTCAATCTCGTATTGGCTGGTCTGCTCATCGCCTTGGGAACTTCCTTGAAACTTCCCCTTTCCACCACTTACGTCACCTTTATGGTAGCCATGGGTACATCGCTTGCCGACCGTGCCTGGGGACGTGATTCGGCGGTATTCCGCATTACGGGTGTGCTCAGCGTTATCGGCGGTTGGTTCATCACTGCCGGAGCAGCGTTCACCATCTGTTTCTTCGTAGCACTGATTATCCATTTCGGCGGTACGGTTGCCATCCTGGCACTGATTGGTCTGGCAGTCTTCATGCTGATTCGTAGCCAAGTGATGTACAAAAAGCGCAAGGAGAAAGAAAAAGGCAACGAGACCCTGAAACAGTTGATGAAGAGTACGGACAACAATGAAGTCATCGAATTGCTCCGCAAGCATACCCGTGAAGAACTGGTGAAGATTATGGAATTCACAGAAGAGAATTTTGAACGTACCGTCACTTCCTTCCTACACGAGAATCTACGCGGACTGCGTCGTGCCATGGGCTCAGTAAAATTCGAAAAACAACTCATCAAGCAGATGAAGCGTACCGGAACACTTGCCATGTGCCGTCTCGACAACAATACCGTACTGGAAAAAGGACTCTATTACTATCAAGGCAACGACTTTGCCAGCGAACTGGTGTACAGCGTAGGCCGTCTTTGCGAACCTTGCTTAGAGCACATAGACAATAACTTCAATCCGCTGGATGCCATTCAGAAAGGAGAATTTACAGACGTAGCCGAAGACATCTGCTATCTGTTACAAGTATGCCGCCACAAGCTGGAAACGAACAATTATGATGAACTGGAAACAGAGATTCGCAAAGCCAACGACCTCAACGGACAGTTGTCTCACCTGAAACGCGAAGAGCTGCAACGCATCCAAAGCCAGAGCGGCAGCATCAAAGTCAGCATGGTATACCTGACTATGATACAAGAAGCCCAGAACGTAGTGACCTACACCATCAACCTGATGAAAGTAAGCCGCAAGTTCCAAGTAGAAAAAGAAGAGTTATAAGTTATGAGTTATAACGCATGGTACATAACATGCAACTTATAACTCATAACTCCTTAAGCCCCATCTTCTCCGCCCGTTGCAACATAAATGCACGGGCGGCTTCGTATTCATTGGGAATGATGCCGTCCAAAATGGCATCCTTAATGGCACTCTTCAAGGCACCTACCTGCTGGCAAGGAGAAAGGCCGAAAGTCTTCATGATTTCTTCACCACTGACCGGAGGCTGGAAATTACGGATACGGTCGCGTTCCTCCAAATCCTTCAGCTTCTGGCGTACCAACTGAAAATTATTAAGGAAGCGTTTCTTACGCTCCATATTCTTGGAAGTAATGTCGGCTTCGCACAGTGTCATCAGGTCGTCTATATCATCACCTGCCTCAAACAAGAGACGACGCACTGCCGAGTCGGTCACTACATCATCCGCTATCACAATGGGACGCATGTGCAGGCTCACCATTTTCTGCACATATTTCATCTTCTCATTCATAGGGAGCTTCATCTTGCGGAAAATATCGGGTATCATCTTCTCGCCAATGAAATTATGGTTATGGAACGTCCAGCCCGCACGGGGTTCCCAACGCTTGGTGGCAGGCTTGGCTATATCATGCAGAAGAGCTGCCCAGCGTAGCCAAAGGTTGTCGGTCTTCTTGCTGATGTTGTCGAGTACTTCGAGCGTATGGTAGAAATTGTCCTTATGGGCGCGTCCATTGCGCGTCTCCACGCCTTGCAGCCTAACAAGTTCCGGGAATATCAGTTCCAGCAGACCACAGCGGTCCAGCTCAATGAATCCCTTAGACGGAATAGGTGACAAGATGATTTTGTTCAGTTCGTCTGCAATGCGTTCTTTGGAGATGATGGAGATGCGTTCGCGATTACGCTCCAGAGAATCGAATGTCTCATCGTCAATATAGAATCCCAGCTGGGTGGCAAAACGGACACAGCGCATCATGCGCAAAGGGTCATCACTGAAAGTTATATCAGGGTCGAGGGGAGTCCGGATGGTCTTTTCCTTCAAGTCTCCAATACCGCCAAAGGGGTCGACCAACTCGCCATAACGCACCCGGTTCAGGCAAACAGCCAGTGCATTGATGGTAAAATCACGGCGGTTCTGGTCATCCTCCAATGTACCGTCCTCTACAATAGGCTTGCGGGAATCGTGTGTATACGATTCTTTTCTTGCACCCACAAACTCAACTTCCGTACCATAGTACTTCAATTGTGCCGTACCGAAATTCTTGAAGACGGAAACATGCGCCCCACGCCCCAGACGCTTACCCAGCGCCTCGGCCATGGCAATGCCACTGCCTACCACCACCACATCAATATCCTTGGAAGGACGTTGCAGGAAAATATCACGTACATATCCACCGACTACGTAACATTCCAATCCCAATTCATCAGCCGTTTCGGATATCCGCTTGAATATATCATCACTAAAATATTGCTTCAGTTCTTCTGCCGTCAAATCTATCATAAATAATGCGCTAATGTAATGAATACGCAAATGTGTTAATGGTCTATTAGCACATTTGCACATTAAAATGCTGCAAAGATAAAGATATTATTTCTATTTTTGTGGACTCTAACTCCAAGAACAACAAATATGAAAAAAGTAATACTCCTTGCATGCCTATGCTGTACACTCTTCTCTTGCGAAGATGTGGAGAAGAAGGCCGGTGAAAAACTACAAGCTGCCCGCGAAGCGTTTGAACTCGGCAACTACAATGAAGCGAAGATTCTGATTGACAGCATCAAGATGCTCTATCCCAAAGCGTTTGAAACTCGCCGTGCAGGCATCGGCCTGATGCAGGAAGTGGAACTGAAAGAGCAGGAAAAGAGCCTGGTCTATCTGGACAGTATGCTTCAAGCCAAGCAAAAGGATTTCGATGCAATCAAAGGGAAATACACCTTTGAAAAAGATGCCGAATACCAGAATATCGGCAATTACCTTCATCCTTCCCAAGTGATAGAAAAAAATCTGCATCGCTCTTTCCTTCGCTTCCAGGTAGACGAAAACGGAGTCATGAGCATGACTTCCATTTATTGCGGAGCCCATAATATCCACCATGTGGCCGTCAAAGTCACTGCTCCCGATGGTAGCTTTGCCGAAACACCCGCCGCCAAAGACAGCTACGAAACCACTGACCTCGGTGAAAAGATTGAAAAGGCAGACTTCAAACTGGGAGAAGACGGAAACGTCATGGGGTTCCTTTATCTGAACAAGGACAAGAATATCAAAGTCAACTATCAAGGGGAACGTCCCTATTCCATCACCATGACTGCCGCCGACCGCCAGGCCCTTGCCAGCGTCTACGAACTGGCACAACTGCTGTCATCCATGACGGAAATAAAGAAGAATATGGAAGAAGCCAATCTCAAAATCGAATTTGTAAAAAAGAAGATGGAAGAGAGAAAAGACAATGCACAAGAATAAAAAGAAGGAAACCGGATGATATATTCATTACTTAGTCATCCGGTTCCCTTTTTATTATCAGTAAAGCCTTACCAAACTAATTTAGGTAAATAACGGCTCAGACATGTACGCAAAGCAGACAGAGTGATGGGTTTTACCAACACTTCCGAGGCTCCGCACTCCAAGGCTTTTTCGCGGTCGGCAGTAAAGGCGTAAGCGGTCTGCATGATGATGGGAAGTTCCTTATCCTTCTTGCGAATAATCACCGTAGCATCCAGCCCGTTCATAATAGGCATTTTTATATCCATCAGAATAGCTTCCGCCTTGTCGCGATTCTCTTCGAACAAATTTACAATATCCTCACCATTCTTTGCCCATAGTATCTCGCATTTCTTGCCGATAATAGCCTTTATCAGTTTAAAGTTACTATCATCATCTTCCGCAACCAGAATAAGCGGACGGTAATCTCCTGACACTTTTTCTATTTCCATGACCTATGCGTTTTGTTTATATAGGGGCAAAGATATAAAAAATAATAGATTTGCACTATCTTTGCAGCTCATTAAAAAAATATATAATGATTTCTATAGACGGACTGGCCGTAGAATTCGGCGGAACTACTTTATTCAGTGACATATCTTTCGTTATCAACGAAAAAGACCGTATCGCCCTGATGGGTAAAAATGGAGCGGGGAAAAGTACATTGTTGAAAATCCTGGCAGGTGTAAGACAACCTACCCGTGGAAAAATCTCAGCCCCCAAGGACAGTGTCATAGCTTACCTTCCACAGCACCTTATGACGGAAGACGGACGTACCGTATTCCAGGAAGCGGCGCAAGCCTTTGCCCACCTGCATGAAATGGAAGCTGAAATAGAGCGCCTCAACAAGGAACTGGAAACGCGTACCGACTACGAAAGCGACAGCTACATGGAACTTATCGAGAATGTCTCCGCCTTAAGCGAAAAGTTCTATGCCATCGACTCCACCAATTACGAGGAGGATGTGGAAAAAGCACTGCTCGGACTGGGCTTTGTACGCGAAGACTTCAACCGCCAGACCAGTGACTTCAGCGGCGGATGGCGCATGCGCATCGAGCTTGCCAAGCTGTTGCTGCAAAAGCCTGACGTGCTGTTGCTAGACGAGCCTACCAACCATCTGGACATAGAATCCATACAATGGCTGGAAGATTTCCTTATCAGCAATGGAAAGGCTGTCATCGTCATCAGCCACGACCGTAAATTCGTAGACAACATCACCACCCGTACCATTGAAGTGACCATGGGACGGATATACGATTACAAAGTAAACTACTCCAAATACCTGGAACTCCGCAAGGAACGCCGCGAACAGCAACAGAAAGCCTACGACGACCAGCAGAAGTTCATTGCCGAAACCAAGGAATTCATCGAACGGTTCAAAGGCACCTACTCCAAAACCCTGCAAGTGCAAAGCCGCGTAAAAATGCTGGAGAAGCTGGAACTGCTGGAAGTGGATGAAGAAGACACTTCAGCGTTACGCCTCAAATTCCCTCCTTCTCCCCGCTCAGGCAATTATCCCGTCATCATGGAGGGAGTAGGGAAAAGTTACGGTGACCATGTGGTCTTCAAGAATGCCAACCTCACCATAGAACGGGGAGACAAGGTTGCTTTCGTTGGTAAGAACGGTGAGGGTAAGTCTACGCTCGTGAAGTGTATCATGAAGGAGATTGAGCATGACGGTACATTGACTCTCGGACATAATGTGCAAATTGGATATTTCGCTCAAAATCAGGCTTCGCTGATGGATGAAAACCTGACGGTTTTCCAAACGATTGACGATGTAGCCAAAGGGGATATCCGGAACAAGATTCGTGATTTGCTGGGGGCGTTTATGTTTGGCGGTCCCGAGGAATCGATGAAAAAGGTCAAAGTGCTTTCGGGTGGAGAGCGTACCCGTCTGGCTATGATTAAGTTGCTGCTGGAACCGGTGAACTTCCTGATTCTGGACGAACCTACCAATCATCTGGATATGCGTTCCAAAGATGTACTGAAGGAAGCGATCCGCGAATTTGACGGAACTGTGATACTTGTCAGCCACGACCGTGATTTTTTGGACGGACTTGCGACTAAAGTATATGAGTTCGGTGGTGGAATAGTGAAAGAACATCTTGGCGGTATTTACGATTTCCTGCAAAAGAAGAAGATCGACAGCCTGAATGAACTTCAGAAAGGAGCTTCTCTCTCTACTTCTCCTACCGCATCTGCCAAAGGAAACGAAGCGGATACAGAGCAACCTTCGGAGAACAGACTCTCGTATGAAGCGCAGAAGGAACTCAATAAGAAGATAAAGAAGTTGGAACGCCAGGTGGCGGACTGTGAGGCTTCGATTGAAGAAACGGAATCGGCAATCGCCATTCTGGAAGCAAAGATGGCAACCCCGGAAGGAGCATCGGATATGCAACTGTATGAACGGCATCAGAAGCTGAAACAGCAATTGGATACCACCGTTGAAGAGTGGGAACGGGTTTCGATGGAGCTGGAAGAAGTGAAAAACTAATTTATTATATAATATGAAAGTAACCAAGTATTTACCAATTCTTGCCGTATGCCTTATGACAACAGGATGTAATAGCAAGAAAGAGGCCGTACTAACGTCCGGTATCGACCTTGCTAATCTGGATACCACGGCAATGCCGGGTACAAGTTTTTATCAGTATGCCTGCGGTGGGTGGATTGAAAGTCATCCGCTGACAGACGAGTATTCACGCTTCGGCTCTTTCGATATGCTTCACGAGAAAAGCCGCGAACAGTTGAAAGAACTGATTGCAGAACTGGCTGCAAAGAAAGACAACGTTCCGGGCAGTGCTGCCCAGAAAGTGGGTGATCTTTATAACATCGCTATGGACAGCGTGAAGCTGAACAAAGAAGGAGCCGCTCCGATCAAAGAAGAAATGGCGGCTATCGATGCGCTCAAAGATAAAGAAGAGATTTACACTTACATTGCCGAAAGTCAGAAGAAAGGAATACGTCCTTACTTTACCATGTTTGTTAGTGCGGATGATATGAACAGCTCTATGAACATGGTTCAGACCTATCAGGGCGGTCTCGGAATGGGACAGCGTGACTACTATCTGGAGAATGACGAGCAGACAAAGAGTATCCGCGATAAATATAAGGAGCACCTCGTTAAAATGTTCCAGTTGGCCGGCTATGACGAAGCTACCGCACAGAAAGCAATGGTGGCTGTGATGAACATCGAAACACGTCTTGCCAAAGCTGCCCGTTCACAAGTAGAATTGCGTGATCCGCATGCCAACTATAATAAGATGGATATGGAAACGCTGAAAAAGAACTTCCCTACTTTCAACTGGGATGCTTATTTCACTACTTCGGGACTGAATGACTTGAAAGAAGTGAATATCGGTCAGCCTGCAGCCATGAAGGAAGTTGCCGATGTTATTAATACAGTGCCTCTTGAAGACCAGAAGTTCTATCTTCAATGGAATTTGATCGATGCCGCAGCCTCTTTCCTTAGTGATGATTTCGTGGCACAAAACTTCGACTTCTATAGCAGAACAATGTCCGGCAAGAAAGAAATGCAGCCTCGTTGGAAACGTGCAGTAAGCACTGTAGACGGCTCTTTGGGTGAAGTAGTAGGACAGATGTATGTCGAAAAATACTTCCCTGCCGCTGCCAAAGAACGTATGGTTGGATTGGTGAAGAACCTGCAGACTTCTCTGGGCGAACGTATCAAAGCGCTGGAATGGATGAGCGAACCGACAAAGGTGAAAGCATTAGAGAAACTGGCTACTTTCCATGTAAAGATCGGTTACCCGGATAAATGGAAAGATTACTCTGCTCTGGAGATCAAAGACGACTCTTATTGGGCAAATATCGAGCGTGCCAGCCAATGGGATTTCAATGACATGATCGCGAAAGCCGGTAAGCCGGTCGACAAGGACGAATGGTTGATGACACCTCAGACGGTGAACGCTTACTATAACCCGACAACCAACGAAATCTGTTTCCCAGCCGCTATCCTGCAGGCTCCGTTCTTCGATATGAACGCTGACGATGCGATGAACTATGGTGCTATCGGTGTGGTAATCGGCCATGAAATGACTCACGGATTCGACGATCAGGGCCGTCAATACGACAAGGATGGTAACTTGAAAGACTGGTGGACAGAAGAAGATGCTAAAAAGTTCGAAGAACGTGCTCAGGTAATGGTTAACTTCTTTGACAGCATAGAAGTGGCTCCCGGTGTACATGCAAACGGTGAACTTACTTTGGGAGAGAACATTGCCGACCACGGTGGCTTGCAGGTTTCTTTCGCAGCTTTCAAGAAAGCAATGGAAACAGCACCGCTGGAAGTTGTTGACGGATTTACTCCCGAACAACGTTTCTTCCTCGCTTATGCTAATGTATGGGCAGGACACATCCGCCCGGAAGAGATTCTCCGACTGACCAAACTCGATCCTCACTCTTTAGGAAAATGGCGTGTGGACGGAGCATTGCCTCATATCCAGAACTGGTACGAAGCATTCAATATCACAGAACATGATCCTATGTTCGTAGCGAAGGACAAACGAGTGTCTATCTGGTAATAGATTTTGATTAGAAGCTCTATATGAGAAGAAGCGTTGACTTTCCAACAGGAACAGTCAACGCTTTTTTTTATTAATTCACACCTTATTTATTACGTACGATAAACAATATTTCGTAACTTTGCGCATCAAATACTTAATAAGCAATTCAATGTCAGAGTCTAAAAGAATAAAAACTGCATTGGTATCTGTATACCATAAAGAAGGTTTGGATGAAATTATTACCAAACTTCATGAAGAGGGAGTAGAGTTTTTGTCAACAGGCGGAACTCGTCAGTTTATTGAATCATTGGGATATCCTTGCAAGGCAGTGGAAGATTTGACCACTTATCCTTCTATTCTCGGTGGTAGAGTAAAGACATTACATCCGAAAATTTTCGGAGGTATTCTTTGTCGTCGCGGCCTGGAACAGGATATGCAACAGATTGAGAAATATGAAATTCCCGAGATAGATCTGGTTATTGTTGATTTGTATCCGTTCGAAGCTACTGTAGCTTCCGGTGCATCTGAAGCAGACATTATTGAAAAAATCGATATAGGCGGAATCTCACTGATTCGTGCCGCAGCCAAGAACTATAACGATGTAATCATCGTAGCTTCTCAAGCTCAATACAAACCATTATTGGATATGTTGATGGAGCACGGCGCTACTTCTTCACTTGAAGAACGTCGCTGGATGGCTAAAGAAGCATTTGCCGTTTCTTCTC
>OHQX01000967.1_pt1 | contig 10429 bp, 7 predicted proteins | sample 1578251 | NCBI WGS metagenome assembly OHQX01 (sample SAMEA3879507, study PRJEB24766) | human gut metagenome | biome: human-associated habitat; feature: feces | place: USA | collected 1985/1987
TCGATAACAGGCATCGGATGATTTACTATTTGACGATTACTATTTACAATTCATGGCAGAAAGCCCTATAACCCCTTTATTGTCTTCATCAGTTGTTCTCCCAGTCCGATGGTATATCCTTGCGATACAAAGACTACCCGATTGAAAGTATCGGCTATGATGAATACCGGCAAACTCTCCTTATACTTCAGCTTCATGCTTTCTGCTATCTGCGCAGCGATACCGTCCGTATCTATGCCATAAATAATGGTAGAGGGCAAACCGGGGAATGACTCTAGGGCGAACTTCCCGGCTTTGGCCTCATCGGGGAAAAGCAGTACCATCTTTCGTCCCCACTTCTCCAAATCTGCCTTGAATGAAGCGATGTCGCGCAACGCATGATTGGTAGGCTCTTGATTGACACCCAGAATACCTACGACAAAGTAACCGCGCCCACAAGCCTGCAACAGACTCTGCCGGACTGCGGAACCGTCATCTGACAACGGAGTGAAGAGAGACTCCGAATTAAAGTTCCCGATAACCTGCACTTCATCCTTACTCTCGCGCATCACCAACTCGATTTCCGTCGTCTTTCCCGGCAGAATGCTGAAAAAGGCGGTTTTAGAAAGTACCGCACCACTGGCAAGGCGCGTACCGGTCACCAAGACATAATCTCCGGCTTCCAGGGCTGTTCCTTCCCTCAGCAGGCTATTCCATGTAGTACCGCCGCCCATATCCGCATCGCCTTCGTCATAAGAAAGCAACTGCAAACTACCCTGCGGAGTCAGTTTGGAAAGGGTGAAATGAGCATAGTATTTCGGGTTGTCCAACGAACGGATAGGTTTATAGGAAGCCACCAACCTTCCCTTTTGCCCCAATTCCTCTTCCAAGAACTGCACATCCAAGTCCACATCCACCGCACCGTCATCCCCTATCAACTGCACCTTGCCGGTCACTTCGTTGATACGGGCAGGGATTGCCATGCTGCGCGCCATAGAGACGAAAAAGATGTCACGGCTATGGGCATCAGCCACACGTGCCTTCCAGACACCTTCCGGAGAGATGGGAGCTCCGCCCAGATTACAGTCATTGTCTACGCGGATATTCCGGGCCACCCATGCCACCAGTTTCATCGGCTCTGCCTTGTATGCCTCAGCCTCTTCCTTTGAAACGGCCTTCTTGAAGAAACCCTTGTAGGGAGTCAGCATTTCGTTGCTTACACGAGGATTGCGCACATATCTGCGGAAATAATCGGGATTCTTGCACATGCCGGATTGCATGTGGTCCATCAGTACTTCCAGCGTAACGTCGCGAAGGTCTTTTGCCGAAATCCGTTGGAGCAGGTCCAGTCCTCCTCTCTTTGACTTTTCAGAACGCAACCGCGCCATGAAGTCGGCAATGACCCGGTGGTTTCCTCTGGAAGCTACCAGAATCCGGGCAACGGCATCCTCATCGAGCTTGTACTGACGGGCAAAGTAGCGTGCCGTCTCATCCGTCATAAACGTAGCCGTGTAAGCATGGCGGATAGAATCTTCATGAGCCATGCGGCGGTCGTTCGCAGCACGCTGTTCGGGGGTAACCTCCGGCAACTCCGCACTTTCCGGGGGCGGCACAAGTTCGAAGTCTACGGTATGGCCGGCAGTCTTGTCCATCTTCATGGTCAGTTCATGGTCCTTGCCGAAAGACAGTTTGGCATAGCCGAACTTTCCGTCTTTGGAGGCCCATACCAGCATGTCGCCTTTGCCGGCCGTCAAGGAAGCTTTTCCCTCTGCATCGCTCTGCTTCCGGGCCACGGTATAGAACTCCGCATAATTATAGAGTTTGAATTCCACACAAGCATCAGACACCGGATTGCCTTGTCCATCCGTCACCGTAACGGTGGCCTTGTCCGTCGGTGCATAGTTACCGATTACATTGATTTCCGTATAATCGGGAGTGACGGACATTACTTCCTCCGCTCCTTCATAACGTCCGAAAACTTTGGTATGCATCAACATGCCACGGCTGGCCGGAGCATTGAACCAACCCAGGTTGAGTACCGGCTCCGGTTCACAAGCACCCAAGAAATACCATTTCCCATCTGCCCATGCCTCTACCCACGCATGATTGTCGTCCGTATGGGCCCAACGGGGCGTATAGACCTGACGGGCAGGAATACCTACCGAACGCAGGGCGGCAACCAGCAAAGTGGATTCTTCCCCACAACGTCCGTACGCTGTGCGTACCGTTGCCAACGGCGAACTGGTACGGGCATCAGAAGGGGTATAGACGGCCTTTTCATGACACCAATGGTTCACCTCCAGAATGGCATCGTAAAGGGAAAGGGATTTCACACGGTTTTTCAGCTCATCGTAAAATACTACCCGTGCGCTGTCCAGATGCTCGTTGTTGACCCGCACCGGAAGTACAAAATGACGAAACAAATCCTCAGGAATAACTTTTCCCCAAGGCATTTCCTCGGCCGCCTTCCGGGAGGCTCGCACATTCATCAGATGAAATTCTCCGGAATAATCGGCAATGTCTGCCAAAGGCATATAGGCATAAAGGAACTCCAAAGCTTCGCGTTCGTACGACGTCAAGTCCGTATCGAATATGGCAAACAAATCGCCCTGCGGCAATCTTTCCTTTTTTTGATTGAAGTCCTGCTCCACACGTTGGCGGTAAGAAGTGTCTGTAATGAAAGAACGTTTGCCGCAAGAGGCAAGCAAACATACCAGTCCGAGAAATCCCAGAAGTCGTGCAACTCGTTTCATAATGCAATTATTAAGGTTGAGCCACAAAAATAGTGTAAATCGTCCGCAAAAGAAAATTAATTCCCGTTTTACTTACATAATCACTCTACTTCAGATGTATCACCAAAGTCGTGTCTCCGGAAAAAGTGAAGCTGCATTTGTCATAAGACGGCAGACCCATAACGCCTTGAGCATCATTGCTGAACCCGTACTTCTCTGTAGGAATGCCGAAAACGGCAGTATCCAGTTTCCCGTTTCCGTTCTCGTCTTGAAACAACGAAATGGCATACGTACCCGTAGGTAACCCCTGGCAAGGAATGGAGAGCGACGTATCTTTCACATCTATCCGGAAGGCGGTCAAGGGTTTCTTCATGAATGTTTCTTCCGAATTGTAGATGGCGACATAGAGATGCCCCTCCACCTTTTCAATGTCACACACTTCAATAGTCAGGTTCTGGGCAAAGAGCAGCTGGGCGGCACTTTGCATTACAAATACTAAAAAAATAATCATTGCTTTCATCTTTGTTTATTTTAAAAGGGTTATTGTCTAAAAATTGGATACATCGTAGGCGGCCTTCTTGCCTAAAGTCACATATACTCCTACATAGAAAAAATGGTCGCTGGAAGCCAGGACAGCCTTGTTATCCACCTTACCGAACTCATTCTTCCGGCAAAGGATATTGCTGGCGGAAGCATGGATGATTACCTTCTTGCTTGCCAGGAAGGTCACACCCAAATCCAGACTGTTATAAGGCTTCACTTCATCGTTCATCAGACCCGGCAGCATGGGGTTATGATAAGGACGTCCGCTACTGAAACGGTCGGTCACGCTGACAATGGAACGCAGGCGAGGCAAGGAATACTTCACCACCCAGGCTGCATTATGCCGTGTGGCATACTGAGGAGTAGTCAGTTCCGGATACTCCCGATATTTACGTTTGGCTATATTATAGGTATAGGATAACTGGTATTCCAGATTCTTGAAGGACGCTCTATCACGGAAGAACAAGTCTATGCCTTTGCTGTGTCCATAACCGTTGGAGGTCAAGAATACAGCTTTCGTATCGGCATCCGTTTCCTCCAATGCCAGACGGTCATAATCCTTATAATAAAGTTCAGCTTTACAGAAACGCCCTTCATAGTCGTACTGAACGCCCAAATTGTACTGCATACATACTTCCGACATCAACTGCGGCCGACGCACCAGACAGTTGTTCTCGGGCAACTGTGTGTATCGCCCTACAATCCCCGACAACATCATGTTTCCCCAATAATAGTTCGCCGCCAGCCGGGGAGAGAAATTCATCTTACGGTTCGGAGAAGTGTATTCCGTGCGAAAAGAAAACTCCATCTTCAATTGTTCCATCGGATAATAAGCCATCGAAAAGAAACCCGCACCAATGGTAGGCGACATGCGATTGCTGTCATCCGTCCCGCACAACAGATAATGATTCCTGTAATTGCGGATATAGCTCTCTATCCCCATATCCAGGCGGAATACCGATGACAACCGTTTGGAAACTTTAGCCTTCAGATGCGTCTCTTGCTGACGTTCCAGCCAGTTATCACCCGAAACAACTGCTCCTCCGATTCTCCGGTTATAGTAAGAATAGGCCGCCCCTGCAAACCAACTCCACTCTCCGGAAGTATGCCTGCGAAAGGTTGCATTTACATAGATATTGTCTTCACCCAGCCCGAACAATCTGCGGTTATCCCCTTCGTAAGTGGAAAAGTCCGTCCGGTCGTATTGTGCGTAAACCTTCCATACCACTCTTTCATCAGGAGTATAACGGAACTGGACAGCTCCGGAAAACATCCGGTAAGGCTCCTCGAAATCCCTCCTGCCCGAATAAACCTTGTCATACAAACCCAGGTTCTGATAATTCAAGTCAACAGACAAGGATCCTCTGTCAAAAGTCTTTGTGCCCCCTCCACCAACACCGACAACGGAAGCGTTCACTCCGACTTTATCGACCTTGCTGTAATCTTTTGTTTCCAATGGCAAGACTGCCGAAAGCGCTTCTCCATATTCTTGTGAAGCGCCTCCCGAAGCAAGGTTTACCCCACTGAACATAAATGTAGAGTAACGGCTGCGAGCAGGGGTATTTATTCCGTTCGAAGTATAGGGATTCAGTACATGCATTCCATCAATAAAAGTCTGCGTCTCGTAACTGCCTCCACCACGTACCAGCAATTCACCGGTTTCACCCTGCACTTGCGTACCGGGCAAAGTCTGCAATGCCTTGTATAAATCACCGTTCGCACCGCCCACCGTAACCAGTTCCACCGGATGCATATCGCTCCAACGGCTGTTGGCAGCAGGAGTTCTGGCTCCTTTTACCACTACTTCTTCCAAAGCGACACTGTCTATATTAAAATTCAGACGTACTGTATCGGTCACTGATTTCTGCGCTACGGAAGGCTGTGTATAAAGTAATACGCCCAATATCCCAAAGACTGTTTCCCGTTTCATATCTTTACATTCGTTGTGTTTCCTGCCGCAAACATAAAGGAAGGGTATAAGACAAAAAAATATCCGGGACAGACAGCCCGGATATGTGACAACCAACAAACTCTTTGTGACGAACAACGTATTTCTGTGACGAGTGACTAACTCTTTGTCCGGTTTTCAATCAATGCTTTCACCTCTTTGGCGTATGCGCGTGAAACCGGAACCTCTTCTTCGCAACCCTCCAGATTCAGCTTATATCCCTGAGAGTTTCCATCTACTTTCACCACCATCCGGATGTTTACAAGAAAGGCCCTATGGCAACGGATAATAAAAGGGCAAGCAGAGACAGCTTCCTCTGCCTGCTTCATGGTGGCACGCAACAATCTCCATGTAATTTTCTTTTCTTTATCCGAATCTGAACGGTAACCTACTTTTACGTAATTCCCCTTTGCCTCTGCATAAAGGAAATCTCCGGCCTTTACTTCCAGCATTTCTTTGGTGCCACCGGCAAACACCAACGCTTCTTCCGAGGAAAACACCTTGTCTTCCAAGCTCGCTATCCCAACTTCCGGGGATATTCTCCTTGAAAGATGACCGTTCATCTCCATAGCTTCTTTCAGATTGCGGGTCAGTTGCAAATTGCAGTTCCACATCAGAAAAAATATGGTAGGAAAAGGTGCCAGCACCATTACCCAAGACAAAGCCAGAAAGAACAACCGCTTGTCCAACCACATTCCCATCAACCATGATTGATAGGCCCAAATCCCCACTGCTATCAGCAACAACATCAGCAGCAAATTCAACACATGCTTACCCAATGTCCAGTTCTGCTCCTTGTAATAAGCAGGAAATAATGCCGGAAGCAAATAGGTGAAAACTCCCGAAGCACCTGCCGCAATCAATGCAGAACCGGCAACTACCCCAAACACACTTCCCTTTATCCGGGAAATACCGAACGGCTGAAGTATATATAATATCAGAAAAATAATGGCCGAAGGTATCACTACTGCCTTCCAGCGTTGATAAAACGTAGGATAAGGACTCCGCCAAAGTTCCGCCAATTTCCCCATAAGTATATAGTCTCTCTTGTTTACATGGTAATATATGCAAAGATAATACATTTACTCAACACATGCTCATACAGATACTATATTATCAATCTGTTTTATCACACGACAAGGATTTCCCACTGCCACACAATTCGCAGGAATAGAACGGGTAACCACACTCCCCGCCCCGATAACACTGTTCCTCCCGATGGTGACACCAGGCAAAATGACAACCCCTCCACCAATCCATACTCCATCCTCTATTCGTACAGGTAAGGCATACGTACGGCAGATTTCTTGTCCTTCCGGACAGTCCTGCACCATACGTTCATCTACTTTGGTAGAATGGGTTGCCGTATATATCTGTACATTAGAGGCTATTAAGACGTTGCTACCTATGTCAATACGATTGTTGTCCACAAAGGTACAATTCATGTTGACAATTACCTTGTCGCCCATAAAAATATGCTTGCCACATTCACAATGGAAGTCAATATCCACATGCACATTCTTGCCTACATGTCCCAACATCTCACACAACAACTCTCTCCTGCGCTTGCTATCGGCATAATCTGTGGCATTGAATTGTGCCAGGAGACGTTTTGTACGCAAAATCATCTCCACTATTTTCGGATCCCTGCTTCCTATAAAAGGTTCGCCAGCCATGCACTTTTCATATTCTGTTTTCATACGTATTCTGTTTTTGCGGACAAAAATACAAAACTCTAATGTATAGGAATTTATCCTATGTTAAAAAATACCCCTTTGCCCTGATACGACTCAATGATTGTTGTGTAATGCCAAGGAAAGAAGCGATATGTCCCAAAGTCACTCTATGAAAAAGGGCCGGACACTCACTCATTAATTTTTCATAACGCTCATACGCAGACAAGTTGAGGCGAGATATATGAATATCTTGTAAGCGAAGAAAATTTTCCTGTTGTAACACCCTCATCCAATTTGCAATATCTATATCTGACTTATACAACTCATTAAGCGTTTCAATGGAAATAGAATAGACCAGTGTTTCTTCCAATGTTTCCACGTATTCAAAGCCTGCTTTGTTCCTATATAAATCCCACGAGCCACAAGCTACATCACCTTCCATAGAGAACCATGTCGTTATTTCTTTTCCATCGTGCAAGGTGTACGAGCGTGTCATTCCCTTCTCTATGAAGTGGACTTGCCTATCAAATTGTCCTGCACGGATAATAAGTGTTTTGGCAGGAAACACTTGCTTTTCAAAACCATGTGTCAATGCCGCCAATGCTTCATCTGAAACCGGATAATAAGCTCTTATTGTTCTGACAATATTCTCCATACTAAAATATTCCTTTTTACAAAGGTATAAAACAAGGAAGAGTTTGCGAAACTTGCGTAACAGATTTGTCATATATAGATTGCAAAATCTAGTATTTCTAAAGGAAATAAAGGATAAATGGCTATTTTTTATGTTATAAAACACATTTCTCGCAAACATTTCGTATCTTTGCAGCGTTATAAGATAAAAGAAAAGATGTAAAAACCCGCTTTCCGAAACGCGGAGAGCACAAAAAGATGAGAATTATGAAAAAGAATGCAAATGAAATTTTTATGTTACAGTACCAAATCAAACGCTATCAGGCAATGGGTAATGGAACAATGTGTCAAACACTGAACGGTAAACTACAAAAGCTGCTTGCAAAGCAGTCCCTCGTAACCATGTAAAAAAACACCTTTAAATACAATGAATGAAGAGGTTGTGTCAAAATGCTGACACAGCCTTTTTTTATGCGCAAAGCCCAGACTTTCTCAAGCCCGGGCTTTGTTATTACCCAAAGTTTTCGTATCTTTAGGCATAAAGTTTTTCGTTATGGCAAAGTTACATTTTCGTCCTTACATTCCCAACCAAACCGTTCTTTTTCCACAAAGAATTGATGAAAACATAGCTGCGAACGACCCGGTCCGCATCGTGAATGCTGTTATTGACAACCTCAATCTTGAGAGTTTCAAGAAGCTTTATAAGGAAACGGGCCGTTGTCCTTATCATCCTAAAATGATGCTTAAGGTGATAATCTACGCCTACATGAATAATATCTATTCTTGCCGTAAAATAGAGAAGCACCTCCTTCGTGACATTCATTATATTTGGCTTGCCGGTAATGAGCATCCGGATTTTATCACGATCAACCGTTTTCGTAACCGTGTAAAGGAGGAAATAAATAATGTATTTACCCAGTTGATTTTTGTCCTTGCCGATAAAGGTTTCATCAGCCTTGATGTGGAGTATATTGACGGCACCAAGATTGAATCCAAAGCCAACAAATATACTTTTGTCTGGCGCAAGACAGTCGAACGGAACCGTACGAGACTAATGGATAAAATCCGTATTCTCTTGGAGCAGGTGGATGAAACCATTGCACAGGAGAACTCTATAAAAGACACATCCGTGGAGTTTACTTCCTGCAGGCTCTCTGACATAGTGGATGAACTTAAAGAAGCCCTGGAACGCCAGCCTGCAACAAAGGATAAGGAAGAAAAGAAAGCCCTGCGCAAAAAGAAGAAGCAGGTCAGGGAACTTGAAGGGTATCGTGACAAGCTGATAGAATATGACAATCACCTTGATACCCTTGGAGAACGTAACTCCTATTCCAAGACCGATCCTGGTGCCACATTCATGCGCATGAAAGAAGATGCCATGAAGAACGGGCAGACCAAACCCGGATATAATCTGCAAATAGGTACTGAAAACCAATTCATCACAGACTTCCGTCTGTTTCCCAACCCTACCGATACACTGACCCTCATACCTTTTTTCCACTCTTTCCAGTACCGCTATAACCGTTTACCGAATATCTGCGTGGCAGACTCCGGTTACGGTTCGGAAGAAAATTACCGGTTCATGCAGGAGAATGGGATAGAAGCCTTCATCAAGTACAATTACTTCCATAAAGAACAGCGTCCCCGTTATACTCCCAACCCGTTCCATGCCGAAAGTCTCCATAACAATGCCCAAGAGGATTATTACGTTTGTCCTATGGGACAGCACATGAACCGTATAGGAACCAAACGTGACAAGACAGCGAGCGGATACATCACCGAAAGTGCCCGGTATAAAGCAAAAAGATGCGAAGGTTGCCCTTTGCGTGGCAGTTGTTTTAAAGCTCGGGGGAACCGTATTATAGAAGTCAACCACCGATTAAATCAATACAAACGGCAGGCACGGGAAAGGTTGCTCTCAGAAGAAGGTATCAAGCATAGAGGCAGGAGGTGTATAGAACCAGAAGCTGTGTTTGGACAAATGAAATACAACATGGCATACAGAAGATTCCGGCATGTGGGAGAAGACAAGGTTACAATGGACTTTGCTTTCTTTGCTATAGCCTTTAATATCAAAAAAATGTGTGCTAAACTGATAAAAGAAGGAAAGGGGCTCATTACAGTTGCCAAATATATGTTTATGGGACTATTTATAACCCGATATAATTGGAATATAGCAACTTGTTGCCAAATGCATGAGGAAAAAGCAGCATAGCCAAAAGAAAATATAGCAGAACTGTAAAATATAAAAGAGTTTGTGCCAACGTTTTGACACAAACTTAGCAGATTACTATTCAGCTGATACCTATTCTGAAAGATGTAAACAACTTGTTTCTTAGATAGCCTTATAAATATTCTACTACTTATTACAGTTCATTTAGAAATGTTATTCTCACTTTTATTCCTCCGCTTTTTCACTTGCTCCACTGCTTCAGATATGATTCCCTTGTTTTCAAAACGCTGCGTGTAATTGGTGTAATCCGGGTGAATACGTTCGTAAGTTGGGTCAGTGAATAAGGGACTCGTAATAATGTGGTCCGCAGTCGAACGGTTACAGCAGAAAACAATATTTTCAACTCCAGCCAGTCTGGTCAATGCTTTCACATCCGTATCATGCGGCTGTAGTGTCATCGGATCTGTAAAAAAGAACAGATAGTCTATTTCTCCTTCTACGATCCGCGAACCAATTTGCTGGTCACCTCCTAAAGGACCAGATTTCAGGATTGTGATATCCCATTTGATTTCAGGATGTTTTTCTTCAAGGGCTTTTTTAATTAGTGTACCGGTTGTACCCGTACAATAGAATTTATGTCCTATCAGACGTTCCGAGTTCCAGAGAACCCACTCTATCATGTCTTTTTTCATTGCATCGTGTGCAACAAGTCCAATTCTACGAACAATTGTTTCCATAAAGCTAA
>OHQX01000968.1_pt1 | contig 10426 bp, 9 predicted proteins | sample 1578251 | NCBI WGS metagenome assembly OHQX01 (sample SAMEA3879507, study PRJEB24766) | human gut metagenome | biome: human-associated habitat; feature: feces | place: USA | collected 1985/1987
ATCAATATATCAGCACCTCTCTTAAAAATACTATACATAATTCAACCTTTTAATATTATGCCCATATTGGATGTTGTAGACTACCATCTTCACATCTAACAAGAATACCATTTAAAATTTGCTTAATCTCTATCACTCTCTGCTCAAGTTCATTTCTGTCTTGAGCCTCAACAATCAAAAAGAATCTTGCGGTTTTATCCTTGGGTTCTTTTGTGTGCATGTCTATCTGAATAGCATCAAGATTATGATGATGCACATATGGCAAGGCTATCACATTCGCTATCCCTTCAATACATTCTACTACACCTACAGGGAGGAACATTGCCAAATAACAACATGCCCTCTGATCTTTTTTTATTTCAGGCATTTCATTAATATTACCCATTGCTATATTCAGCAAGAACTCTTCTGTATGCAAACCTGTACATAGAGGTATCAAATCTGACGAAATAAATACGCCACCACCCCTCGCTGCAGTTTCTATCAGAATTACATCATCACCATTCATGATAAATTCACTGTGCGAAATGCCTTGTTTTAAGCCGAAACCTTTAATAATCTTTTCGTTGATTTCTTCTACTTTCTTCCTAAGAACAACATCTGCATTTGTTGGGAAAATACGCTGAGTAGCCGCAAAGACATCTGGAATATTAAAATAATAAGTATCACCCACATTCAAATTAATAAACCGACCGTTTATAGCAAGCCCCTCAACAACAAACTCTCTTCCATGAGCTACTTGTTCAACAAGCACCTCTTTTTGTTTAGAATAAGTCATTGCTTCGGTGAAACATTCAATCATCTTTTCTTTTGTGTCAATGAAAGAAACGCCTTTGCTGCCCTGATTATCTACAGGCTTCAAGATGGCACGACTTCCAAGTTCTTCAAAAAACACCAAAGCCTCATTGAGACTTCTAGCCATCTTGTACCTCAAAGTTGGTATGCCAAGTTCTTTACATTTTTCTCGCATACGAAACTTATCTGTAAAAAGACAAGCGGTTTCATAACCAATGCCAGGAAGCCCCATCTTCTCTGCAACGTAAGCCACACTTCTCACAGCAATATCTGTCTGATCTGTAATGATGCCGCTAATTTGATGTCTCTGAGCATAAGCAAGCAAAGTATCCTCATCTTTAATATCACATATTTCAGATATGTCTGCTATGCTGTGACCAACTTCACTCTTTACAGGAGATACAACCACGGTTATAAATCCCAATTTCTTTGCAGTTTCAATCAATGGGATTTGGAGCGTATTGGCTCCAAGTATCATGATTTTCTTACTCATATTTCAAGTTATTAATATTTTCGACTTCTAAACACTACTGATAGTATCTCGGTATCACACTCCGCTCTCAACTGATGTACAGTTCCAAATTCGAGCCTCCCCCTACTTTGCTAGCCTAAACATTTCGCATCATATTTTAACTCAAGAGCACAAAGAAGCACTTTTATATTGTTGCTGGATGAATTGCTATCCAGTTAGTCACAAAAGGAAAAAGAGAGCATATCAAGAGCCATACAATGTGTGCATACAGATAGATAAAATAGAATCCTAATTTGAGTACTTACCAGGAAAGCCTTCAGAGCATAGACTGAGCAGTCTTTATGTCCATTTTATTCTTTTACAAATTGCTTCACAGCCTCTACAAATTCATTCTGATCATTTAAGAACTCTATCAAGAGTTCATCGCATCTCTTTGCATATAAATAATAATCATTCTGCAAAAACATCTCAAGGTCTGCCGTAAGATTATTACAATTTTCCACAGCTACACCTACTTGATACTTCTCAGCATAATCACCCTGTGTAGTATTCTTTGTCACCAACATCGGCTTTCTATAAATAAGCGAATTATAGAATCTATTAGACAAAGCTGTATCATGAGTGATAGCACGAGGATAAAAAATATTCATGAAAGTACTCGCCTTTACATATTCCGCCTCCTCCGATTTATCATAAAAGCCTACAAACGAAATATTTCTAGCGTTTACTCTATCACAATATGTTTGAATTCTTTCGACAGTACCTTGCCCTTTACCTATAAATCGCAATGTATAACCTTCCTTATTCGCAATAGCCTTTGTTACCTCAATATTAGAAGAGAAATCACGGATTGCACCTATCGTTAAAACATCTATGCCATTTGCCGTATTGAACAACATCTCTGGTGAAACATTTCCAATAACTGAACGAGCAACCCTTTCATCAAAATTATGTGACAGATAATAATCTCGTTTAGGTAAACAACGCTTAAAACCAGGTGATGATATCACATTAGCACAACTAAACTTGAGCATAACAGAAAACAACTGTTTGAAACCTTTCTTTTGTTCTATTGACAAATCGCGATAATCAATCATATAACGATAACGAAATTTTCTGAGCAAAAATAGACTCAAAAGGCAAGTTATCTGAGGACCAAAGACTATTATGCGATCAAAATGTTGTTCCTTTATCGTTCGCTTGATAAAATATACATATCTCTTATATGCTAGAAATCCAGCAGAACCATGACCTTTCTTGCAAAACTCATTATACTGAAACCCCTCCGGTTCATCATCCCCTTCACGATTCCAAGATATGATACTATAATTCACATTCTGCTCATCCAGTATACGTGTGTAGATACGTACATAAGGTGCATACCAAATCGACCCTGGGAGTATCAGTGCTACTTTCATATTGTTTCATATTTTTCAACCACCTTACCATTCAAAATATTCATAATACGATTACAAGCTCTACCGTCACCATAAGGATTAACTGCATGAGACATCTTTTCATATGCAGTCTGATCATCAAGAAGAGCACTGACTTCGGTCATTATCTTATTATAGTCAGTACCTATAAGGTGAACGGTGCCACTTAAAAGTGCCTCTGGACGCTCTGTATTGTTACGCATCACAAGAACCGGTTTACCAAGTCCTGGAGCTTCTTCCTGAATACCTCCTGAATCAGTAAGGACAATTGTACTCTTCTCCATAAGATAAACAAATTCAAGGTACTGCAGAGGCTCGATAAAAAACATATTACCGAGATTACTCAAATCTTCACCAAAAATCTCATGAATAGGTTTACGAACATTAGGATTGAGATGCATCGGATACACAAAATCGACCTCTGGATACTTATTTTTGAGATCACGAATAGCTGTTACTATATGAATGAATCCTTCCCCAAAATTTTCTCTTCTGTGACCAGTAATAAGGACAAGTTTCCTACAGCTAGCAAGACGAGTTACATCATAACCTGCTGCTAAAAGTATAGCATCCTGCTGTTTTGTAAGATTTTCATCATTTTTGAGTTTATCAACAACCATATGGAGAGCATCAATAACAGTATTACCAGTAACAAACACTTTACCATGCACCTTCTCTTCGATAAGATTGTTCTCAGAAAGTGAAGTTGGTGCAAAGTTATAGGTAGCAATACGACCTGTAATCTGACGGTTCATCTCCTCTGGCCATGGAGAGTAAATATTATGAGTGCGAAGACCTGCCTCCACGTGACCTACAGGAATCTGGGAATAGAACGCTGCAAGGGCACCTGCCATTGAGGTAGTGGTGTCACCATGAACGAGTACAACATCTGGACGACACTCTTTGAACACATCACGAAGACCGGTGAGGACACGTGCAGTCACATCAGTAAGATCCTGACCTTGCTTCATGATGTTGAGGTCGTAATCAGGCTTCACATCAAAGATTTTGAGAACTTGATCAAGCATTTCACGATGCTGACCGGTAACACATACGATAGTTTCGAACTCATCGTTGCGCTTCTGGAACTCTTTTACCAATGGGCACATCTTGATTGCCTCTGGCCGGGTTCCGAAAACTAGCATAACTTTCTTTGCCATAATTTGACTGTTATTATTTTATTTTTTATTCTTTTGTAAGCAGCCTAACCACAGAATTATCACTAGAAGAAAAGTTGCAAAATACAGTAGCAGTAACTAAATATTTTGAGAAAGAGGAAAGGAAAGGCTAAAGACGAAGGTCTAAAGGGGATATTCGCAGGTGCCATAGTAATTGGTACTTCGACTAACTTAGCATAAACTACTCTTCACACTTATAGTACTTCGAGTACCATTGAGCGAAAGCCCTTAAGCCCTTACGTAGTGAGATTGATGGCTTGAAGCCAAAATCTTGTTCCAATGAAGTTGTGTCAGCATAGGTGACAGAAACATCACCTGGCTGCATTGGCACTAATTCTTTGTGTGTCTCAAAATCGTAATCATCAGGAAGTACCTTGGCTGCTATGAGCTCTTCTTGAAGAATGGTCACGAAATCAAGGAGATTCTCAGGTGAGTTGTTACCGATATTATATACCTTGTATGGTGGGATTGGAAGTCCGTCCTCGCCATTTTTCTTCTCAGGAGCATGCTGCATGATACAGACAATACCCTCTACAATATCATCAACATAGGTGAAGTCGCGTTTGCAGTTGCCGTAATTGAATATTTGGATGGTCTTACCCTCACGAAGTTTGTTGGTAAAGCCAAAATATGCCATATCTGGACGACCGCAGGGACCGTAAACAGTGAAGAATCGCAGACCTGTGCTTGGTATGTTATAGAGCTTGCTATAAGCATGAGCCATTAACTCATTGCTCTTTTTAGTAGCAGCATAGAGTGATACAGGATTGTCCACCTTATCATCGGTACTATAAGGCACTTTCTTATTGCTTCCATACACACTACTGGAAGAAGCATATACTAAATGCTCCACGCTATGATGACGACAGGACTCTAAGATGTTATAAAATCCAATAAGGTTACTTTCAATATAAGCATCAGGGTTAGTGATGCTATAGCGTACACCAGCTTGTGCAGCAAGGTTCACCACTACCTGCGGATGGTAGTTAGTGAAAATGAACTCAACGATTTCCTTTTTAGCAATGCTGTCTTTAATGAAAACAAATCTGTCACCGTAAACTGACAATTCTTGTAAGCGTTCGTATTTTAAACGTACATCATAATATTCGGTAATACTATCAATGCCGATGACTTTCACGCTATCAAACTCATTTAGCAAACGTTTCACCAAATTGGCTCCGATAAAACCGGCTGCACCAGTCACCAAAACCACTTTGTTCTCTAAACTAACATTGTATGTTACCATAAAGTTAATCTCTTTGGAAAATGTCACGAGTATATACCTTCTCTTTCACATCATCCAGACAAGAATCGTAGCGGTTGGCGATGATGGCCTGACTTATTTCCTTGAATTTGATTAAGTTATTGACCACTTGGCTACCAAAGAATGTTTCACCATCTTGCATAGTAGGCTCGAAAATCACAATAGTAGCACCCTTCGCCTTGATACGCTTCATAATCCCTTGAATGGCACTCTGACGGAAGTTGTCAGAATTGGACTTCATGGTCAAACGATATACACCAATGGTTATTTTTTGCTCTTTCTGGGCATCCCATGAGCAGGAGGCAGTATAATAACCAGCTTTACGCAAGACTTGATCTGCTATGAAGTCTTTTCTTGTACGGTTACTTTCGACAATAGCAGTCATCATGTTCTGAGGAACATCCTGATAATTAGCCAATAGTTGTTTCGTGTCTTTAGGCAAACAATAACCGCCATAACCAAAACTAGGATTATTATAATGTGTACCAATACGAGGATCAAGACCAACACCCTGTATTATCGACTGAGAATCCAGACCTTTCATCTCTGCATAAGTATCAAGTTCATTAAAATAACTGACACGCAATGCAAGATAGGTATTAGCAAACAGCTTAACAGCCTCTGCCTCCTTGATACCCATAAAAAGCGTAGGAATATCTTCCTTGATTGCACCTTCCTGAAGCAATGCGGCAAAAGTATGCGCAGCCTTCTCTAAGACAGGAATATTCGCAATGACCTTTATTGCTTCATTTTCCTCGTCGAACTGCTCGCTATCAATCAACTTTGGATAACCAACAATGATACGACTTGGATAAAGGTTATCATAAAGGGCCATGCTCTCACGAAGAAACTCAGGAGAAAAAAGCAAGTTAAGCTTCCTGACTCCCTTACGGGCATACTTCAAATAAAGTCCACGACAATATCCTACTGGAATAGTAGACTTGATTACCATCACAGCATCAGGATTGACACTTAAAACCAGGTCTATGACATCCTCTATATGATGAGTATCGAAATAGTTCTTCACCGGATCATAGTTAGTAGGAGCTGCTATAACCACAAAATCAGCATCACTGTAGGCCTTGGCGCCGTCAAGCGTAGCCGTTAGATTCAATGACTTTTCAGACAAATATTTCTCTATATACTCATCCTGAATAGGCGATTGTTTACGATTAAGCATATCTACTTTCTCAGGAATCACATCGACTGCCGTCACCTGATGATGTTGCGACAAAAGCGTTGCTATGCTAAGACCAACATAGCCGGTACCTGCAACAGCAATCTTCAATTCTTTTGTATCCATTGTTGATTTATGTTAGTGTTCAGAATTATTCTAGTTATCTATCCAAGACCTCAAACTTCGGCGAGTTCTTGGATTTAAATTCAGGTACCACTCTCTTCATTAGTTTCACTGTGTCCATGATCTTTACCGTACGGGATAACTTCTCAAACTCTCCATAAGTTTCAAGGATATCAGTATACTCATAATGACGTACCTTCGCTATCATTATCTTCTTATTCTCGGTAGGAATCGTATTCTCTTTATCGCTCAGGACTTCTTCATAAAGCTTCTCACCCGGACGCAATCCCGTAAACTTGATCTCAATATCTTTACCGGGACGATAACCGGCCAATTCGATCATACGGGTGGCCAGATCAACAATCTTCACGGCTTTTCCCATCTCAAAGACAAAAATCTCATTGCCTTCACCCATAGTAGCGGCCTCCATTACCAAGCGACAAGCTTCGGGAATAGTCATAAAGAAACGAATGATATCGGGGTGAGTCACTGTGACAGGACCGCCATTCTCGATCTGTTCTTTAAAACGGGGAATTACAGAGCCGTTACTACCCAAGACGTTACCAAAGCGGGTAGTGATAAATTTGGTATGGCCTTTTACTTTTCCCTCACGGATAGCACATCCCAGACTCTGTACATAGATTTCGGCCAAGCGTTTCGAGCATCCCATGACATTGGTAGGATTCACCGCCTTATCGGTAGAAACCATGATCATCTTCTCAGCTCCATATTCAACTGCCATATCAGCAACCTGACGAGAGCCGACAACGTTGACCAGCACAGCTTCACAGGGATTCTCTTCCATTAATGGAACATGCTTATAGGCAGCGGCATGAAAGATTATCTGAGGCTGATAAGTTTCGAATACCATACGGAGACGTTCTTTCACGCGGACATCTCCAATGACAGGAACAAAATCAAGATCGGGATAATTCTTCTCAAATTCCAGACGGACATTATGCAAAGGTGACTCAGCGGAATCAAACATGATCAGCTTCTTGATGCTCATCTGAGCCAGTTGCCGGCAAAGTTCGCTACCAATACTACCGGCAGCTCCTGTCACCAGCACAACCTTGCCACAAAACTCAGTCATCACCTCCTCCATATTGATATGAATTTCTGAACGACCCAGCAAGTCTTCAATCTTGATAGGGCGTACCCATTGGTGGAAACTTCCGTTTTCGTCAGCCTCACTGATACTCGGAGCAATCAACGTTTTCAATCCACTCCTTTTACAATACTGAAGCAGGCGGTCTTCCTCTTCACGGGTATTCTCGTAACGGGCAAACAGGATGCCGCCGATACACTTCTTATGAATAAGTTTATTAAAGCATTCTTCATCTTTAAATGAATAAACGGGAAGATCAGCCACGCGTCGGATGGAGTCGCCTGTTCCGTAGATACAGAAGCCTACTACCTTATAGTGAGAGCTGTTCATTAACCGGACTTTCAATGCCACACTCTTATCATCAATGCCATAGATCAGAATATGCATATTCTTCTTATTCAGCATATTCAGCAGGAGTTCATAAACCAGAATCAACTGAATACGGAAGCCTACCATGGCAATAAAAGTCAGCATACCATCAAACAGTACAAAGACTATTTTCTGACTATTATGCAGTCCCGTCTGAGGCAGGAAAAGCCAGATAGCCATTGCGATACAGACTGCTTTTATCAGTGCACTTCCGGCAATTCTCCATAATTCCTTCAACTGGGAAAAACGGATCGTATTACGGTAGGTATGGAATAAAAAGGAACCTAAGACACTGGAGATCACCGAAATCGCTAAAATATGGAAAAGAGAAGTGATTTCTTTAGAAGTCTCCGTTATATAATGAATGCCGATAAATGACACCCAGGTACAAATCAAAGCTATGAACGTATCAATTCCTAATACAATCCAATAACTAAAATAGTTTTTCTGCAAATATTGAACAAAACGGTCAAATGCGTGTTTCATAATTTAAATACCCCAATAAATTATAAAGTCTTTTTCAAAAAAAGTAGATTTACTATGACAATAGTTTATCGTAGATTGTGTGTAACTGAATTTTCAATGGTGAAGGCAATTGGTTTTTCAGAATCATTTGCGAACGCCTCAGAACAGTTTTCTTCTTTGCCTCATCCTCTGAATTGGCATACATAGACACACTATATCCCATCAGAAGAGACAGACACAAAGCAGCTTCCTGCTCAGCAGTCTTACCGTGATAAGGATACAGATCATTGATCTGTTCATGGATCTCTTTATTAAGTAGTGAAAGATCGTCGACACATATACAGTCCATATTCTCACCCATATGAAGCAATGTATCAACTGTTTTTTGTAGTTTTTCTATTTTCTCCTGTATGCTATTATTGAAGGTCCCCATCACCTCTTAGTTTCTTTCGCCAATTTGCTCTACATATCCAATAGGCATATCGACACAAGCGCAGCCCAACATATCCAGCCGGACAGCAATCTTACTTTTGCCATCTAACGCAACTAGTTCTCCAACCAGTCCCGTCAAAGGACCTTTGATAACACGAACTTTCTTTCCACGAGCTAATGGAGAATAATTCATACAGATTGCCTCCTCCGAATAATCAAGCATAAAACGGAAACGCGCCATCTGATCATCAGGAATCACAGCAGGCTTTCCCTCACCACGCAACACCATGTAACGGCTTACCGTGGCAAGAGTTAAAGCAGCCATCCGTTCCTTCGGATCGGCATGAACAAACACCATCATCGGAAGAAGAACTGTTTCAACTAATTTACGGCGATCACTCCATTGATGGATTTCCTTCTGAACAGGTACAAAATTCTCAATCCCCACCTTGTTCAAATACTCGGAAACCTTCTTTTCATGATGCATACGAACTAATGCAACATACCAGCGTTTTGAGTGTGCTACGCCTTCCCCTGTCCCATAAATAGGCCCAGCATTTAGTGATTTCTCTTTTGTTAAAATCATACTTTTTTACCCCATGTTTTTCCGTTACTTCTTAGGTAACGGATTTAAATTTGACGCAAAGATAGACAAAAACACATGTATTAAACAAATAAAAACCTACTTTTTTTCGATTTAACCCTGAATTTGAAAAAAAATGTATCTGAACATGAAAAAGGCCTATTTTCATGCTTAGGAATTTATATGCCCAATTTTCCTAAGAATCTCTACTTTCTCTAAAGCCAAGATGCTCTCAACCCTCATTAGCCGGTACTTTTCGACTTTTTCCTCCCGATTTATTATGAAGTGTACTTTTCCGTTACCTAAGAAGTAACACACCAGCATCAGTACTGATTATCAATTTTTTAACCATTCAAATTCGACCTAAAGGGCAAGTCTTCACGTAATGCAAATTCTTACGATTTACCTCTGTACGCTCTTTCAACTCAAACCCCTTCAGATAAATTTGTGTCGTCTTTATAGACTTATGCCCTAAAGATTCACTGATCATTTCAATTGGAACTCCACGGAACTTTGCAGTAGTTGCCCAAGAATGGCGAATCGTGTAAGAAGTTACCGGAGAAGTCAGGTGCAAAGCCCTCGCCAAACTTTTCAAATGATTATTAAACCGGCGAAGTGCAGACTGATATTCACGATAAGCACGTTCATCCTTACGTTTCTTATCACCGGAAAGGATACTGAAAAGGTAATCGGGGCAACCCGGACGCGATGACTGGGAATTGCGAAGCTGATTCATCATTTCCTTAGCTGTATCCAAAACTTCCACACTCATTGGAGTTCTGGTTTTAATTCGATTATATCGGATCACATTACAATCTAAAGCCGACTTTTCCAAATGAGCCAAATCGGCAAAAGACATCCCACAGAATTGAAACATCAAAGCAGCAATCGATTGTGTGCGCCGCAAACAATCCGTCTTGGGATCTTCGTAAAGAAGCCGTCGGAGTTCACTCACCGGAAGAGCCCTTTTCTGACGGATATCCACTCCTGTATACACATCACGGAACAGGCCATGTACATAGGG
>OHQX01000987.1_pt1 | contig 10306 bp, 8 predicted proteins | sample 1578251 | NCBI WGS metagenome assembly OHQX01 (sample SAMEA3879507, study PRJEB24766) | human gut metagenome | biome: human-associated habitat; feature: feces | place: USA | collected 1985/1987
AGGTTCGCTCCTGTTCTCAATGGAGGTGTCTACGGTGAATATAAGAGCCGTACCTTCGCTGCCCGTCGCTTTGGCTACAACCTGTTGGGTAGCGGCTACGACCGGTATGCGGACTGGGATTATACGGAGTTGTTCGCCGACGAAAATATCTCGGCGGATAAGATATGGATGCGTGAGACAACTACGAACAGTGACTCTTATACTTCCGAGAACATGTTGGGAGCCGCCTATGTCTCCGCTAAATTGAACTATGGGGAGGTGCTGAACGCTAATATCGGTGTTCGCATGGAATACTACCAATTGAAGATGGACGGATATAGCTCGGACGGTACTACTCCGGTACACTTGGATAATAAGACGACGGATTTCTTCCCTTCAGTTAATGTTGCCTACAACCTCTCACAAAAACATTTGGTCCGCGCCGCTTACGGTCGCTCGGTCAACCGTCCGGAGTTCCGAGAGGTAGTGCCTTACGTGTACTTCAACTTCGAGCGAGACGCAAACATCGTGGGTAATACGGAGTTGAAGAACGCTTACGCTGACAATATCGATCTTCGTTATGAGTTCTATCCCGCCGCGGGCGAGATGATCACGATCGGCGGTTTCTACAAGCACTTCAAGGATCCTATCGAGGAGACGTACAACGAGGCTGGTTCCGGCCTGCAATATACCTATCATAACGCGAAGAACGCCGAGACCTTCGGCGTAGAGTTGGACGTTAAAAAGAACCTCGACTTTATAGGGCTGCGAGGCTTGAGCTTTGTGTGCAACGCCGCATATATCTATAGCCGTGTCCGTTTCGAGGAAGGGGCACCGGAGCGGGATCGCCCTTTGGCAGGGCAATCCCCCTACTTGGTTAATGCCGGTTTTTTCTACCAGTACGATGACAAGGGGATTTCCGCCTCCCTGCTCTATAACCGGATCGGGAAGCGTATTGAGTCGGTCGGTGTCCCGATGCAGAACCAGGACGAGGATATCCCTGATATATATGAGATGCCCCGCAACTCGTTGGATCTTACTTTCTCGAAGAAGATTGGCAAGATTGTCGAGATCAAGGCGGGAATCCAGGATATATTGAACTCCAAGGTCGAGTACAAGCAGTTCGTGAAACTGACAGACGACAAAGGCGGCAAGAGCGAGCGTGAGCAACTGATCCGCAGCTATCGCCCGGGAGTGGATATCAATATCGGTGTTTCCCTTAGGTTTTGATGTTTAATTGAATATATATATATTACAAACAAAATGTTTTTATTATGAACAGATTTCTCTTAAAAGGTTTGGCCTCTGTGTTAACGATGGCCGTTATGTTTGGGACTGTATCGTGTAGTGATGACGATGATAAACCTGATGGCTCCGTAGCCGTATCGGCTGTGGCAGTCAGTCCTACTACCGCTACTATCAAGGTGGGCGAATCCACTACCTTGTCCGCGACTATTACTCCAAGTGACGCTACGGATAAAACGGTTACATGGAGTACTTCCGATGAAAAGGTAGCGACTGTTGATGCCGGTAAGGTAACAGCCGTGGCCGAAGGTTCCGCTACGATTACTGTAACTACGAAGGATGGCGGTAAAACGGCTACTTGTACCGTGACTGTCTCTAATGATGCTCCGTCTTCCAAAGAGGTGATATTGGAAGGAAATATCACGGCTGATCTAACGATCAACGCTGCCGACAAGAACTTCATGAAAGGCTTCGTATACGTGAAATCAGGCGCTACATTGACTATTGAGGCTGGTTCTGTTATCAAAGGTGTGTCCGTTAGTCCGGGCGAGAAAGCCGCTTCCTTGATTATCGAGCCGGGCGCTAAGATCATCGCCGAAGGTACTGTTGACAAACCGATCGTCTTTACGTCCGATAAAGAGCCGGGTAAACGTTTGACAGGTGACTGGGGCGGTCTGATTATTTGTGGTAACGCTCGTGTGAATCGTACCAATCAACCAACTATCGAAGGAGGACCTGGTACATTATATGGAAATACGACCTCCGATGAGTTTAATGCGGAAAGTTCCGGTAAATTGAAATACGTTCGTATCGAGTTCGCCGGTTATCCTTTGGAGCCAGACAAGGAAATCAATGGCTTAACCTTCGGCGGCGTTGGTAGCGGCACGGAAGTGGAGTTCGTTCAGGTTTCATTTTCGAACGATGATTCTTACGAATGGTTCGGTGGAACGGTAAATGCCAAACACTTGATCGCTTACAAAGGCTGGGATGATGATTTCGATACAGACTTCGGTTATACGGGTAAACTGCAATTCTTGTTGAGCGTACGTGATAAGAATATCGCTGATACTTCAGACTCTAACGGTTTTGAATCTGATAACGACGGTGACGGTTCTTCCAACACTCCGCTTACCAAGCCGGTCTTCTCCAACGTAACCTTGATAGGTCCTTTCTATGGCAAGGTATCCGATAAGACACAGGCTGAGGTGGAAGCCAAGACAGCCGACGCTGCTAACGGTGCCAAGGGTGGTAAATTCCAGGCAGCCATGCACCTGCGTCGTAATACCAGCTTGAATGTTTACAACTCCGTATTCACCGGCTGGCCTTACGGACTTCGTGCTACTGATAAGAAAGGTACGGCAAACGATGGCATCGCCATCAAGAATGTGATCTTTGCTGGTATGTGGAAGAACTTCTATGAGGATGATAAGGTAAGTGAGAACTTCTTCAATCTTGCCGGTAGCAACACGACTCTGGCAACGACCAACGAGATTATCTCTAAAGATGGTGATTACTCTTCTGTCGTAGCTTCAGCTGTGCAAGGCGCTGAATTTGTCGATGAGGTATTGAACAACAGCTTCTTCGAAAAAGTAACTTACAAAGGTGCTTTCGACGGAAAGAATGACTGGACTGCCGGTTGGACTAATTGGGATCCTCAAAATACCGAATATTAATCAAGCTTGGCATTGAATAGGTTGTGAATTTGTTAAAGGCACTGAGGTATCCGGAAAGATCCCTCGGTGTCTTTTTATGTATAATTTAGATAAGAATGTATCATGAATAAAAAGCTATTGTTACTTTCCGCTTTTTTGGCGGGAGCCTCTTGGACCGTGCTGGCGCAAGACTTGGTATTGAGCGAGGGACAGTATTATACCGATGAGACACAAACCACCCCGTATACGGGCCGCTATACGGAATTCTATGAGGATGGCATGCTCAAGATGGAGCTGTACCTGAAGGATGGCCGTCCCGAGGGAACCTATGTGATCTATTATCCGGATGGCAAGATCGCCGAGGTGCGTTCCTACTATCACGGGATCTTCCATGGTGAATGGCGCACGTATAGCGATAACGGCCAGCTGATCGGCCTGGCTTCTTATAAGGAAGGGCAAAAGGACGGCCCTTGGCGTATCTGGAGCGATAAGGGAAATTTGTTGTATGAGATGTTCTATACGGCAGGGAAGAAATCTGGTGTCTGGCGTAGCTGGGATGAGGAGGGGAATCTGCTTTCCGAGGAGAATCAATAGGAATAATTGCCGTTTACATACCGTTGTAACGACATTTACCTCTAATGGTAAATGTTTTTTCCTCTAGAGGTAAATGTCGTTACATCAGTATGTAAACAGTTTTACCTCTAGGTGAAAATACTTTTACTTCTTGATGAAAATATTGGTAAATGTAATTGATTGGAAATCAGCATGCTTACTCCTCATCCTCTTCTCCAAAGTCGAACTCGAAATCGAATCCGTCATCCATGAATTCCGGCTCAGTGAATTGCTCCAGTTCACGACGGTCTTTCTTGGTAGGACGTCCGAGACCTTTCGCACGGTTCACGAAACCGGAGATACGGTTCATCTCCAGAATCTCATACTGATCCGGGGTTGTCACGTTCTCCAAGTAATTCGGGACGAGCTTCGCGCCCACACGATTCTCGATCAATCCGATTACCTTAAAAGAGAAGGTGATCGGCGGTTTACGCACTTGGATCACATCGCCAACCTTGATCATGCGGGAAGGTTTGATCGTTACTCCACCTATCATGATACGCCCTTTCTTGCAAGCTTCCGCGGCTATCGTGCGGGTCTTAAAGATACGGGTCGCCCACATCCATTTATCGATACGTACCTCGTTCATATCTGTATTCTCAGTCTCTTTTTATTTATTATTAAATTGATTCATCGTAATCTGGATGCCGGCGAGGCAGAAGCTCTTGATGATCTCTGTCGCACGATCCAATATCTCTGGCATCAATTGCAATTCCTCCGGGGGAAATTTCCCTAGCACGTAATCGATCTGTCCGCCCCGTGGGAAATCACTGCCTATGCCGAAACGAAGACGGGAATATTCCTGCGTATTCAATAACTGGGCGATATTCTTCAACCCGTTATGCCCGGCGTCGCTACCCTTTGGTTTCAGACGTAAGGTTCCGAATGGCAATGCCAGATCATCTACGACAATCAATAGATTTTCCACGGGAATGTTCTCTTTTTGTAACCAGTACCGAACGGCGTTGCCGCTGAGGTTCATAAAAGTATTCGGCTTTAGCACGATCAAGTCACAGTTTTTCACCCGTATGCGTGCGATTGCCCCGTATCGCTCCTCAGTGAAATTGCCTCCTACGCTCTCTACCAGATGGTTGACAACCCGGAAACCTATATTATGACGGGTTCCCCAATATTCGGAACCGATATTACCAAGTCCTGTTATCAAATATTTCATTATCCTCGAATCTATAAAAGAAAGGGGAAGAACATTCTATGAATATCCTCCCCTTCATGTATTGTAATAATGTTTTTACCTCAGATTATCCTTTAGCCTGAGCACCACGAGCGGCACGAGTCAATTGAACGGCGCAAACAACAGCGTTTTTAGCGTTCATCAATTCAAGACCTTCGAAGTGCAAAGCACCTACCTGCATAGTCTTACCTAAGCCAAGGTGATCTACATTAATCGTCAACTTTTCAGGGATTTGATCGTATATAGCTTTCACTTTCAGTTTTCTCATTTGAAGAGACAACTTACCACCGGCTTTAACACCTTCTGCGTGACCTTCCAAAACAACCGGAACTTCCATTACTACGGCTTTGTCCTTAGATACTTCCAAGAAGTCCATGTGAAGGATTTCGTCAGTTACAGGTTGAAACTGCATGTCCTTAACGATTGCCATCGTCTTGTTACCGTCAATGCTTAACTCAACAACGAAAATCTCCGGAGTGTAAACCAACTTACGAACGGCTTCTTTTGTAACCGTGAAGTGAGTTACTTTTTCGCCACCGTATAATACAGCAGGAATTTCATTGTTCTTACGCATTGCTTTCAAGGCTCTTTTCTGATCAGCGGAACGAGCGACGATCTCTCTTCCTTTTCCTTCTAACTCAAATGTCTTCATTTTCTTTAATTTTTGTGTTACTCAAAATTAGTTATTTTGCTTCCTAATTTCCCATCACACGGTACGGGGCTAAAAAGCGGTGCAAAGATACGATTTTTGTTTGATGTGACAAATATTTCGCATGTTATTTGTCGGATTATCGATCTAGCTTCACTAATTTCGTGGTTCGCATGATCCAACGGACAAGGCCGTGGGGGAGGAGCATTACGAGGGGTGTGCATATTTTGTTGAAGAGACCCGGTAATAGGGAAGCCCGGTGGTGAAACAAGGCATTAATCCCTTTTTTAGCCAGTTTTTCCGGACGCATCATGATACCTAGGCGGATCGCTAAGGTCTTTAAGTTGTCGCTTAGGTTATATAAATTCGTGGCGACGGCGCCGGGACAAAGTACGGTTACGCTTACTCCATAATCCAGTAACTCTGAACGCAAGCCCCGGGAGAAACTTTTCAAGTATCGCTTGGTGGAAGCGTACAGCGTAATTCCCGGATAAGGTAGCCAACAAGATAGGGATGACATATTGAGGATATATCCATGACGCCGTTTCTTCATCTCTTGCCCAAAATAATAACAGAGCTGGGTAGGAGTAGTCACGTGGAGGTAGAGCATTTTCTCGACGATGTTGGCCTTAGCTTGTAAGGTCTCGCAGAAAAAAAACATACCGGCGTTATTGACCAATACCTCTATTGGGATGTTTTTCTCTTGGCAAGTATCATATAGCTCCTTGGCCGCCCCGGGGATCGCCAAATCACGATAAAGCGGCAAAACTTCTATACCATATTTCTCGGAGAGAAACTCACCTTTCTCCCGGATCGCCTGTTCCTCATTGCTGACGATCACTAACTGATAGCCTCGTGAGGCTAGTTCCTCGGCATAGGCGAGACCTATTCCGGAACTGGCCCCCGTGACTAAAGCCCATTTCTTTTCCATTATTTATATTCAAGCCTTTTGATTTCACGTACGATACATTCCGGAAGACCTTTCACGTTCTTATGACAGACCATATCCTCGCTATACATACGGGCGATACAATAGTTACTATGCCCACAATCGCAACGGGCGTGCTCGTCTTCTTTCATACGGTTGACGAAGCCCGGCTCGTTCACCAAGGCACGTGCCATGGCCACAAACTCGAACCCGTCGTTCAGTACCTCCTCGATCTTGTCTCTGGAGACCAATCCTCCTACGTAAATAAGAGGTAAATGTAAGGCTTTGCGGAATTTCAACGCATCTTCAAGGAAGTAAGCCTCCTTAAACGGTTCCGAGGGAATCATATATTTACCCACCATGCGGATTCCAATCGGTAGATAGCCCCTAGGCATATAATACGCCATCGTACGGATCGGCATTTCTCCCCGCATTACATACATGGGGGCACGGCTCACGAATCCGCCGCTTAGTACTAAGGCATGCGCTCCGCATTGGTCTTGGAGTGTACGGGCTACTTCTAGGCATTCGTCTATTTCAAGTCCTCCCTTGAACCCGTCCCGCATATTGGTCTTTACGGTTACGGCCATGTCGGAACCTGCTGCTTTCATCACCTCTTCCATACACATTCTCATGAAGCGCATACGGTTCTCAAGGCTTCCTCCATATTCGTCTTTCCGGTGGTTGGTGTACGGGGAAAGGAATTGGCTGATCAGATAACCATGCCCGGCATGGATCTCGACAGCGTCCATACCTGCCTCACGTGCCAATCGTACGGCCTCACCGTAGGCACGAGCCATGGAAGCGATCTCGGATTGTCTCATACCTCGTACGATCGTGGGAGAGTAGAGGTTGAACCCGCTGGACGCTGAGATAGGCGTGCATCCGCAAATCCGCTTATGCGACATATTACCGCAATGGCCTAACTGGATGGAAGCGGCGGCTCCCTCTTTATGGATAGCGTCGGTGAGCTTGCGGAGGCCGGGAATAATATCCGGACGCATCCACAGCTGACGCTCGAACGACAAGCCGCTTTGCGTCACGGCGGCATAAGCTATGTTCGTCATGCCGATCCCTCCGGCGGCTACGGATGTATGATAGTTGAATAACTGCTCCGAGGGAGCGTTTCCCGGGCACATACTCTCGAATGCGGCGGCCCGGATCGTGCGGTTCCTAAGTGTTAGCGGACCGATCTTACCGGGTGTAAACAGGATTGATTTGTCCATATCAATAGATTAATATAGTTGTTCCGAAAAATTAAGTTAGATAGTTTTCTCTATATTCCAGACGAAGGCCCGAAGCCCTTGCGCTTCCGTTTCCTTGTCTAAGTTGTGTAGGATTTCCAGAAAATGATCGACCTTCTCGTCTTCTACCATCGTAAGGATAGCTGAGTAATGTGGCTCGCCTGTTTTACTTCCCCGTCCTTGCACGACATCCCAATAGGTAAAACCTTTAAGGTTATTACGGTCCATGATATTGACGATGGTCTCGTAATACGCTTGATTGAAAGATATAAATATCGCTTTCATATAGTTGCTTTTTTATGAGATCGCATACCCGTAGGGAGGCTTTTCTTGCGATGGGCATTCAAGCCTGTTTATAATGGGCATCGTAAGCACCTTACAATGGGCATTGTCACGACCTAACAATGCCCATCGAGGTTTGCTTGGCCTCGGCTTCCCTATGGTACGCAAAGATAATTAATTATTTCGTAATGCCTTTCTTATTTTGCGGCGTCTTCGTTTTACGCCGTTGGCGGCGAATACGGCATAGACCGTCGGAACAATAATCAAGGTAATCAAGGTGGATACGGAAAGACCCCAAGCCACGGTCATACCCATCGAGCGCCACATCTCGGAACCCTCGCCGGTTCCCACCGCCATCGGGATCATACCCAAAACGGTCGTCAATGTTGTCATCAATACCGGGCGAAGACGGGATTTTCCGGCAGTCACTACCGATGTGATAATACCCATGCCACGTTCCCGACATAAGATCGTATAGTCGATCAGCACGATACCGTTTTTAACCACGATACCCATCAACATGATCACGCCGATCAAAGCCATAACGCCCAATGGTGTCTGCGTGACCGCCAATCCCAATACGATACCTGTAAAGGCGAACGGGATAGAGAACATGATCACGAACGGGTCTACCAACGACTCGAACTGGGCAGCCATCACGATGAATACCAAGATGATGATCAATACCATTAAGATACCTAAATCGGTAAATGTATCCTGCTGATCTTCGAATGTTCCACCCAACTGCCAACTTACGTCGGATGGGATATCCATTTGTTTCAACTCGTTCCGGGCGGCGGCAACCAAGTCGCTCAATGCCGCTCCCTTACCCGCTACGGCAGATACGGTGATCACACGCTCACGGTCTTTACGCTCGATGGTCGGGGGAGTCATACGTTCCACTACCTTGCCTAAATCACGGATGCGGATGCCTTTGCCTTCATTGTTATAGATCAAAATATTCTCAAGATCCTCTACGGACTCACGGAACTCTGGGGCGTAACGTACCTTGATATCATACTCATCTCCATCCTCACGATATTTTGAAGCGGTGGAACCATTTACACGGTTTCGGAGATACATGGAGGCGGTTGTTACGTTCAGCCCGTTGATGGCCAGTTTCTCCCGGTCGAAGTCGATCTGGTATTCCGGGATATAATCCTCACGGCTGATATTTACTTGCGAGCATCCTTTTACATTTCTCATACGACGGGCGATCTCATTCGCCACGGCATCCGTCTGGGCGAAATCAAAACCATAGATCTCGATGTTAACCGAGGTCTCTCCACCCATAGAACCTTCCTGCCCTCCGGCGAGTACCTCGAATTTCTTGATCTCGCTGTATTGGGCTAAGTCCTGCCGCATCAACTCGCAAATCTCGGTAAGACCTCTCTCACGGTCGCCCACGCTAGTTAGGTTTATATTGAACTCGATAATATGCGTACCGTTATTGCTTAGCTGGGCGAAGGTATTATCCGTATCCGCCGTACCTTCCGTGAAGTTACTGATTAGGATCTCCGGATATTTCTCACGGAACTTCTTGTCGATGTCGAGAGCTAACTCACGGGTAATATCCTGCCGTGTACCGATCGGCAACTCAATCGTTATGCCGATGCGTGCGTTATCTTGTGTCGGGAAAAATTCCGTCTTGATAACCGGGATCAGCATCATACTGCCGATGAAGATCAGCGTAGCGCCTACGATCACCGTTTTCCGGTGGCGTACGGCCCAGTTCAAGAAGCGTCCGTAACCGCGATCCAAGGCGTTCAATCCCTTTTCGATAGGCGTGAAGAACATCCGGTACAATTTACCCTTCTCCGGTTGCTGGCGTAATAACTGTGAGCAAAGCATCGGGGTCAATGTCAAGGCGCCTACCGTAGAAACGATCATGATGATACTAACGATCCATCCCAACTGCTTAAATAAGATACCCGCCATACCCGTAACCATCGTCAACGGCAAGAACACCGCTAACATCGTAAGGGTGGAGGCGATAACCGAGATAGCCACCTCGTTCGTGGCGTGTACAGCGGCCTGTTTCGGCTGGCTACCCCGCTCGATATGGGTCGTTACGTTCTCCAATACCACGATAGCGTCGTCCACCACCATACCGATAGCGATAGAAAGTGAGCTCAATGAGATAATGTTTAACGTATTGCCCGAGGCCAGCAAATAAGCGAAAGAAGCGATCAAGGAGATCGGGATGGTTAAGATAATGATAAACGTAGCCCTCCAGCGTCCCAAGAACACGAATACCACCAACATAACGATGATAAAGGTAATCATGATCGTCTCTTTCAAGCTATCGATCGTATTCAAGATATTCGTGGAAGTATCCATGATTACGTCCAGCTTCACGTCTGAGGGTAAGCTAGCCTGTATCTCCGGAAGTTTCTGGTGTACCTTCTTGGCGATGTTCACCGAGTTCGCTCCGGACTGTTTCTGTATGACGATCATACCACCTTTCGTGCCGTTGTTGAACGTTTCTTGCGCACGTTCCTCGATACTGTCCTCTACACGGGC
>OHQX01000991.1_pt1 | contig 10280 bp, 7 predicted proteins | sample 1578251 | NCBI WGS metagenome assembly OHQX01 (sample SAMEA3879507, study PRJEB24766) | human gut metagenome | biome: human-associated habitat; feature: feces | place: USA | collected 1985/1987
TCATACAATCTCTAATGCTTACTGTCTAACGTCTAATACTTTTTACCTGATATTTAAAATCCTTACCCTGCTATAGCGTCCCAGGCACTTTCGAGTGCATACAGGAGAAGAATATAACGTATCAGTTTGCCGACAAACATGGAAACTATGGTGAGCCATGTGTTGCTTCGCATAAATCCCAGTGCAATGGCTATCACTTCCCCAATGGCGGGAAGAAAGGTGAAGAAGGCCATCAATGCTCCTTTTCCTTGCAGGAATTTCACCATTTTGTCTACTTTCTCTTTCTTTACCTTGAAATATTTCTCGATCCAACTGATTTTGCCCAGACGTCCCATGTAGTAGCACGTCATGCCTCCCAGCGTATTTCCCAAGGTGGCGGAGAGTACGCACAGTGCCGGGCTCAGACCGACCTTGACCAGTACTACCATCACTATCTCGGAACTGAACGGAATGATGCTTCCTGCCAATAGGGCAGAGATGAACAGACCGACATATCCCCAGTCAATCAGCAGCTGTACGAGTGTATCTACAAAAGCGTCCATATGTTGAATCCTAATAGAATGAATAATCCGATAAATGCACAAATGAAGAATATATTGGAACTGCGGCTATTTGTCAGTACAAACAAGTGTCCCGCCAGGATGCTGACACCGATGAGCAGGAAGGACATCAAGTGGACACTCAATACCGGTTGCAGTCCGATATAGACAAAGATGCAGAAATTCAGCAGGATGAGGAAGTGTAGATAGCTTCGGGTGCGTATCTTGTCTTCATAGCCGGCAATGAGACAGTGTGCCGCGCTGACGATGAACAGAACAAGGAGATACCCGAGGGTGGCGAGTTCCCACGGCTGATAGTCGAACCGGGTGGGAGCGAAGGTCACCAGCTCGCGGAAGGGCTGGCAGAAGAGTTCCATTTGCCCGTAGTAGAGGGCGTGTCCCAGCAACAGCCAGTAGGGTACGCTCCATCCTACCAAGGAAGCGAAGAAACTTTTGGGTTGGAGAGACTGGAAGTTGTAGGCACCTATCCAGAAGATGGGGACAAACAGCATGAGCTGCGGAAAAAGCAGGCTGCCCAGTCCGATGAAGACAAAGGCGTGGAAGAGACTGCCTGTGGGCCGTGCCTGCTGGTAGCTCTTGAAGAGGAAAAACAGTGCCACCAGGAAGGAGGCGGCTGCCAAGTCTCCCGCATACAGCATGTGCAGGCTGGGGCAGACGGATATCAGCAGGAAGTAGACAGAAGTCTGTACCGATGCCCGCATCCGGATGATGGCGAACGTATTGTTGAGCTGTATTAGGAAGTACCCGATGACGGCATACAGAATAAAGCTGAAGAGACGGTTTGCCCAGGTGGGGATGCAGAAGTCGCAGAATGTTTCCCAAAGGGAATATCCGCTTTGCTGTGTCTCCGTCTCGGGCAACAGAACAGCGATCAGTATCCAGCAGGATACTGAAATCAGGATAGCGGTGGGTAGTGTGAACCGCCCTGCCGTTATCCGGTTCTGGAATCTCTTCGTTCTCATTTATAAGTCAAATCCGATGTCGCGACGGAAATATTTCTTCTCGAAGTTTATCATGTCGGCCACGCGGTAGCTCTTCTGCAAGGCTTCTTCCTTTGTTTCACCATAGGAGCAGACGGCGATGACACGGCCACCGGCAGTTACGGTCTGTCCGTCTTTGGTGGCTGTTCCGGCATGGAAGAGGATGCTGTCTGTTTCGGCAGCCTTCTCGAATCCGGTCATCACCTTGCCCTTTTCGTAGGCTTCCGGATATCCTCCGCTTACCAGCATGACGCAAGCGGCTGTGCGTGAGTCGAATTCCAGTGTACGCTGGTCGAGGTCGCCCTGGGCAACGCCTTCGAGTAGGTCTACCAGGTCGCTCTTGATGCGTAGCATCACACTTTCGGTTTCGGGGTCGCCCATGCGGACGTTGTATTCAATTACCATCGGTTCGCCCTTCACGTTGATAAGTCCCAGGAAGATGAAGCCTTGGTAGCCGATTTCTTCTTCCAGCAGACCGTTTACGGTAGGTTCGATGATGCGGGTGCGTACTTTTTCCATAAATGTTTCGTCGGCAAAAGGTACGGGAGTAACGCTGCCCATACCGCCGGTGTTGAGGCCTTTGTCGCCTTCGCCGATACGCTTGTAATCTTTGGCTACGGGCAATACCTTATAGTGGCGGCCGTCTGTCATCACGAATACGGAACATTCGATGCCGCTGAGGAACTCTTCAATGACTACCGTGGCGCTGGCATCGCCGAACATGCCGTCCAGCATTTCCTTCAGCTCCTTCTGAGCTTCTTCCAGTGTGGGGAGAATCAGCACGCCCTTGCCTGCACACAGTCCGTCGGCCTTCAGTACGTAAGGCGCTTCGAGGGAAGCGAGGAAGTCGAGTCCCTCCTGCAAGTTGTCGGCGGTGATGCTCTTGTAGCGGGCAGTGGGGATGTTGTGGCGCATCATGAAGCCTTTGGCAAATTCCTTGCTACCTTCCAGTGTAGCACCTTTGGCGGTGGGGCCGATGATGTCGATATGGCAGGTGGCAGGGTCTTCCTTGAAGCTGTCGAAGATGCCTTGTACCAACGGGTCTTCGGGACCCACAACAATCATGTCGATTTCTTTCTCAAGGGCAAAGGCCTTGAGTGCGGGAAAGTCTGTCGCCTTCAGGTTCACATTCTCGCCTGCTTCGCTTGTACCTGCATTGCCGGGCGCAATATATAGTTTCTCTACTTTCGGGCTTTGGGCAATCTTCCATGCCAGAGCGTGTTCGCGGCCACCGGAGCCTAATAATAATACTTTCATGGGTTCATTTACAATTTACAATGTACAATTTGTCTGTGCTGTGGGGCATCAGGTAAGTTGTACAGATTGTTATACTTAATGATTTATTCTCTCTTTTATTCTCTTCTTTCTTCTACCATCTACTCCCTATTTGCACGCCCGCACTGCATAGCAAATTGTACATTGTATATTGTACATTGTACATTAAAGATATTCTTCAAAATATCTTGTTATCTTCTCGTGCAGATGCACACGGTCGCGTCCCAGGACGTTGTGCTTGTGCGTGGGATAGATAAACAAATCGGGATAGGTACGGGCATCCACGCACGCCTTCATGAATGAAAGGGTGTGCTGCGGCACGCAGGTGTCGTCGTGGTCGTCGTGTATGATGAGCAGATGTCCTTTCAAGTTACCGGCAAGGTTTTTCAGGTTCGTCTGCTTGTAGCCTTCCGGGTTCGTCTGCGGAGTGTCCATATAACGTTCACCGTACATTATCTCATAGTATGCCCAGTCGATGACGGGTCCGCCGGCAACACCTACCTTGAAAATTTCGGGATAGCGCAGCATCAGCGCCGTAGTCATGTGTCCTCCGAAGCTCCAGCCGTGCACGCCGATACGCTCTCCGTCCACATAAGGCTGGCTTTTCAGGAATTCTACGCCCTTCGCCTGGTCTTTGCCCTCTTCGATGCCCAGCTGGCGGAAGGTGGCGTTTTCAAACTCCAGTCCACGGTTGCTGCTGCCACGGTTGTCGAGGCTGAAAATGATGTAGCCTTTGTTTGCCATGTAGATGTCCCAGCCGCGGGCATCGTTCATCCAGCCGTTCGTTATCATCTGGGCGTGCGGGCCGCCGTATACGTAGACGATGGCGGGATACTTCTTTGCCGGGTCGAAGTCGACAGGCTTTATCAGGCGGTAGTACAAGTCTGTCTTGCCGTCGGCGGCTTTGATGGTGCCTACTTCTATGCTGGGCATTTCAAAGCCTTCGTAGGGGTTCTTGGCTGTCAGCAGTGTGTGTTCCCGTTGTTTCTTCGGGTTGGTGGACATCAGTTTTATGGTACGGGGGCAAGTGGGAGAAGAGGCATTGTCGATGAGGTAAGTTCCCATGAAGCCGGAGATTTGTGCCGAGTGCACGCCGGTTGGGTCTCCTATCAGGCTGCGTTTGCCATTCTTCAGGTTGACAGCGTAAAGGTTGCTCTGCAAAGGAGAGATTTCCGTACTCTTGATGATGAGCTCTTTCGTGTTCCGGTTAAAACCTACGATGTCTTGTACAAGCCAAGGGCCGGAGGTGAGTTGCTTCAGCAGTTCCCCTTCCGTATTGTATAGGTACAGATGGTTGAAGCCGTCACGCTGGCTTTGATAGATGAACTTGTGGCTGTCCCATGGCAGGAATAGAATGGGAGATTGCGGCTCCACATATTTGGGATGTCTCTCTTCGATGAGCACTTGTTGCAGCTTTCCGCTTTCCGCATCGTACCGGCACAGTTTAGAGTGGTTTTGGTCTCGGTTTAGCTCTATCAGATAGAGGCTTTTACCATCCGGTGCCCAGGTGATGTTGGTGAAGTAGCGGTCTTTTGGGTCGCCCATGTCCAGGTAGATGGTCTTTTGAGTAGCCGGATTGTAGATACCTACCTTTACCTGATGGCTGAGCATGCCGGCCATGGGGTAGCGTATTTTATCCACCAGTGCTATTCTTGTCGTGATGTCAACCAATGGATAGGGGGTGACCATGCTTTCGTTCATTCGATAAAAGGCCAGCAGGTCCCCGGCAGGATTCCAGAAAGTGCCTTTTGAAATGCCGAATTCATTGCGGTGCACACTTTGTCCGCAGACGATACCTTCCGGTTCGTTGGTGACTTTCAGGGTTTGCCCGTCACCGGTCATCACATAGAGATTATTGCCGATAGTATAAGCCAAATGGCGGCTTACCTCGTTCCAATCCTCATTTGCGGCTTGGGCGGGGCAAGGCTGGCTCCAGATGACTTTTTTCTTCTTCCAGTCGACGAGGGCACGGTACTTGCCGGTGTTCAGCAGCAGGAGTGGGTCTATTTGGACTTGAATACCCAGATTGACGCCTCGGGGTACGTTGACAGCCTTTGCAGCATGAAAGTGACGCAGTTTTCCAAGTCCTTTTTCTTCCAGCAGCGCGTTGGCTTCTTCCAATGTGATGGCAGTGAATTTCTCTCCGGGCTTGGCACCTAATCCTTTGACAGCCCATGTACCTTCTATATTGTCGATGCCAAGTTCCAGACAAGCGGCATCGCCCCACCACTGGTACGATTTGTTTTCCGGTTTGTGGTAGGTCTCACCTCCGGGAATCAGATCTTCCAGGGTCGGCTTTTTTAGTTCTTGTGCCATAGCGTTTGTTGCAAGCAGAGCAGGTACTGTTATCAGCAGTGCAAGAATGCTCTTACTTATTTTCTTTGCATTCATTCTCCTTGTCATTGTTCGTGTTATTCTTCTTCCTTCTTTCCCGCCTCTCTTCTTTTGCTTTCCGGGTAAGACTCACCCGACCTTGTTCTGCGTTCTCCACCGAATTCACGTCTTTCCCTCGGTCTGAACTCCCGTCTTTCCCCATCCTTGAACTCTCTTCTTTCACGCGGACGGAATTCGCGCTTTTCGCCGTCCTTGAATTCTCTTGGTCTGCGTTCGCCGTTGAACTCGCGTCTTTCGCTACCGAATTCACGTCTCTCTCCACTGAATCGGGGACGGAATTCGCGTCTTTCTCCGGGTTTGAACTCTTTCCGTTCCCCAGAAGCCGGACGAAATTCTTTGCGCTCCTTGCTCAACTCCTCGCCTTCGGCACGAAATTCCTTGTACTTTCCATCGAAGATTTCGTACTGGCGGAATTCGCATTCCAGCGCACCATTGAATAAAGGTATCTTGGAGGTGGCTTTTAGCCCGATTTGGTCGAAGCACTCTTCCCGGTAAGAAAGAATCCATGCGGTGTTGCCCGTAAAGGCATGTTTCAGACGCTCGCCAATCATGGAGTAAAGGCCCAGCAGGTCGTTGGTAGAGATACGCTCACCGTAGGGAGGATTGGTGATGATGATGGATTTCTCCGCAGGTTGCTCGAATTGCTGGAAAGGTTGCAGCTTCAATACCACGTCCTTGCTTACGCCGGCAGCCTTTATATTGTGTGTGGCAATTTCGTTTGCCTTCGGGCTGTTGTCGTAACCGTATATCTTATGCGTAAATTCACGTTCCTGGCTGTCGTCATTGTATATCGTGTCGAACAGCTCCTGGTCAAAATCCACCCACTTCTCGAAAGCGAACTCCTTGCGGAATACGCCCGGAGCGATGTTGCGTGCAATCAGCGCCGCTTCGATGGGAATGGTTCCCGAACCACACATCGGGTCTATCAGGTCGCATTCGCCACGCCAGCCGGTCATCAATATCATGCCGGCGGCCAGCACCTCATTCAGCGGGGCCTCTACTGCTTCCTGGCGATAACCGCGGCGGTGCAGCGATTCGCCGCTGGAGTCGAGAGACAGCGTACATTTGGTTTCGGCAATGTGTATGTTCAGCAGCACGTCCGGTTTGTTGACACGCACGCCGGGACGTTCGCCGGTCTTCTCGCGGAAATAGTCCACGATGGCATCCTTCACCTTGTAGGAAACGAACTTGGAATGACGGAACTCTTCACTGAATACAACCGCGTCCACGGCAAAGGTCTTGTCCGTATCCAGATAGTCTTCCCATCGGATGGCTTTAATCTGTTCGTAAACCTCGTCGGCATCCTTGGCTGTGAAGTGTTTGATGGGTTTCAGTATCCGGATGGCTGTACGCAGGCAGAAGTTTGCCTTGTACATCATTTCCTTATCACCACTGAAAGATACCATGCGGCGGCCTATTTCTATTTCGTTGGCGCCCAGTGCAGTCAGCTCTTGTGCCAGTACCTCTTCCAGTCCTTGGAAGGTTTTGGCAATCATTTCAAAAGATTGTTCGCTCATCTATGCATTTACTTTATGTGAATCGGCAATCTGGGTAGTTGTCACTCGTTTCTCTCATTAGTGGCTGATAACCATTTAACTACTTGAACTGCTGATTTGAGTTATTTACGATTTTAATTGTTTATTGGTTGTTTGTGACTTACTTCTTGGCCTTTGTCTGTACAATCCTTGCTCCTGCGGGAACATCTTCTGTCACCCAGATATTGCCGCCTACGGTGGCTCCTTGTCCGATGGTGATGCGTCCCAATATGGTGGCGTTGGAATAGACTATCACATTGTCTTCCAGAATGGGATGGCGGGGAATACCCTTGATGGGCTTGCCGTCTTCGTCTAGCGGGAAGCTCTTGGCACCGAGGGTCACACCCTGGTACAGCTTCACGTTGTTGCCGATGATGCAGGTCTCGCCGATTACCACACCCGTACCGTGGTCGATGGTAAAATAACCACCTATTTCCGCTCCTGGATGGATATCGATTCCCGTTTCACTGTGCGCCATCTCGGTGATGATGCGGGGAATGAGGGGAACACCCAACTTGAGCAACTCGTGTGCGATGCGGTAGTTGCTGATGGCGCGGATGGCCGGATAGCAGCTGATGACTTCGCCGAACGACTGTGCGGCGGGGTCACCGTTGTAGGCGGCTTCCACATCTGTGGCGAGTGTACGTCTCATTGCCGGCAGGTTGCTGATGAACTTGGCAGCCAATAAGGCGGCTTCTTCCCGTTGGAGCTCGGTACAACAGTTGCATTCGCCGTCGCCTGCAAAGCAGAGGCCGGCAAGGATTTGCTCGGTCAGCAGGTCGAACAAGCGTTCGACATTGACACCGATATGGTAAGTCACCGTACGGCTGTTGACCGTAGAATTTCCGAAATATCCGGGGAAGATGATGGCTCGCGCCAGTTCGATGATGTCGCGCAGCACTTTTGCCGAAGGCAGCGGGTTGCCGTCCGTATGCTGGTGAAACAGTCCTTTGTATGATTCGCTTTCCGATAGCTCATCGACTGCTTGTGTCAAAATGTGGGTAAAGTTGAGTGGACTCATTATGATATCCTTAAGTTTAAAAGTGGCAACAAAGATAGGAAATACTCGTCAAATATCCTACATATCCCTCATTTATAGTACGTATTTACCATATTTGTGGTATTTTCTACGAACCAATTTTGCGCTACTTTTGTCTTGTAAGAAATAACATACCTCGTTCCACTCCGGATTGTTAGTCTTTTCCCTTAGGGGAATGAGGAATTTAAAAACAGTTGGATTATGAAGAAGATAGCAGAACGCCTTACCGACCTGGTAGGCAACACTCCCTTGCTGGAGTTGAATAATTATAACAAGAATAAGCGTCTGAAAGCCCGTGTTATCGCCAAATTGGAATATTTTAACCCCGCCGGCAGTGTGAAGGACCGCGTGGCGCTTGCCATGATAGAAGATGCCGAGGCAAAAGGGCTGTTGAAGCCCGGCGCCACCCTCATCGAGCCTACCAGTGGCAATACGGGCGTGGGGCTGGCTTTTGTAGCCGCCGCCAAAGGTTACAAGCTGATACTGACGATGCCCGACACAATGAGCCTGGAACGCCGCAACCTCTTGAAAGCCCTCGGTGCGGAATTGGTACTGACTCCGGGTGCCGACGGTATGAAAGGCGCCATAGCCCGTGCCGAAGAACTGAAAGCCGCCAACCCCGACTCGCTGATTCTACAGCAATTTGACAACCCTGCCAATCCGGCAATGCACGAGCGTACTACCGGACAAGAAATCTGGCGTGATACAGACGGCCGGGTGGATATTTTCGTGGCCGGTGTAGGGACGGGAGGCACAGTGAGTGGTGTGGGTGCAGCCTTGAAAGCCAATAACCCGAAGGTAAAGATTGTGGCTGTGGAGCCCGAAGATTCTCCCGTGCTTTCCGGTGGGAAGCCCGGTCCCCATAAAATACAAGGTATCGGTGCTGGATTTGTGCCAAAGAACTATAACAGTGCCGTGATAGACGAAGTTCTGCAGGTATCCAATGATGACGCCATACGTACGGGCCGCGAACTGGCGAAGTATGAGGGACTGCTGGTCGGCATCTCTTCGGGAGCTGCCGTTGCTGCAGCTACCCGTTTGGCACGGTTGCCCGAGAATGAAGGAAAGACGATTGTAGCGCTACTGCCCGATACGGGAGAACGGTATCTTTCGACGCTGTTGTATGCGTTTGAGGAATATCCGTTGTAAAAGTAAATATTTCTGCCGGTTATCCGCTCCATCAATGTGGAGCAGGTGACCGGCAGATGGTATTTATAGTTCGCTTGGTCTTAACCCGAATGACCGGCAGCTTATTTTCTCTACTTTTACTTCCCATATCTTGACATTGCGTACGGCGGGTTCAGCATATTTGCATTCATTTTCCGTATATTGCTTCATCAGCATGTCGAGTACGCGTCGCTTCTCTTCCATGTCTTCCACGAAGTGTACTTTCCCACGACAGATAACACTGCGCGACTTCATGCTGTAGCTGCATGCCACTTGCCGGTGCATATAAACCAGCTCGTGTCCTTCGCAGAAGGTGATGCAAACTTGCGGGTGCTTTGTTACCATCTCCACTTTACTGCCTTCCGGGCCGGAATGCAAGTATATTACCCCGTCTTGATAGGCAAAGTTCATGGGAACCGCATATGGGTTTCCTTCAAGGTCTGTGATGCCCACTATGCAGTATGGGCATTTACGGATAATTTCCTCAATCTGTGTAGGGTCTGTAATAGTAATTGTCTTCATGTGCAAAGCCTCACCCCCAGCCCCTCTCCGAAAGAGAGGGGAGTGGGGAAGTGGGGATATTTAATATTGTAGGGTTATTCTTTATTTCACTTCACTCAAGTTTCGCAAGTTTTCAATTCATTGCTCTCCTCTCCCCTCTCTTTCGGAGAGGGGCCGGGGGTGAGGTTACACCAGTGCAAAGTCCAACTGCTTCTTTTCCAAGTTAGCGCGTGCCACCTTAATGGTAATGGCATCTCCCAGACTATAAATTTTATTTTTGCGGCGTCCGCGCAGGCAGTAGTTCTTTTCGTCGAATTCGTAATAGTCATCGTCGAGGTCGCGGATAGGAATCATGCCTTCGCACTTGTTCTCATTCAGCTCCACATAGAGACCCCATTCCGTTACACCGGAGATGACACCGTCGAAGGTCTGTCCCAGGCGTTCGGTCATGAATTCTACTTGCTTGTACTTGATGGAGGCGCGTTCCGCGTTGGAGGCTATCTGCTCCATGCTGCTGCTGTGTTCACAGAGGGCTTCGTATTTCTGTTCGGACACGGTGCGGCCTCCCTGGTCCAAGTACTTGGTGAGCAGACGGTGTACCATCATATCCGGATAGCGGCGGATGGGCGAGGTGAAATGGGTATAGTAATCGAAAGCCAAACCATAGTGCCCCACGTTATGCACGGAGTAGCGTGCCTTCTGCATGGCGCGGATGGAGACGGTTTCAATCAAGTTCTCCTCCTTCTTGCCCTGGATGTCGTCCAGCAGGTGGTTGATGGACTTGGAGATGTCGGTCTTTGTACCGCTGGTACGCAGCTTGTAGCCGAAA
>OHQX01000996.1_pt1 | contig 10212 bp, 6 predicted proteins | sample 1578251 | NCBI WGS metagenome assembly OHQX01 (sample SAMEA3879507, study PRJEB24766) | human gut metagenome | biome: human-associated habitat; feature: feces | place: USA | collected 1985/1987
CGGAGTAAATCCTTATGTGTATCCGGATGTTGACTGGTATGATCTGATTTTCAGAGACGGTAATTTCAACCAGCGTGCCAACGTAAACGTACAGGGAGGTGGTTCTCGCGTGACTTACTATATGAGTTTGCAGGCAAACCACGATACCGGACTGTTGGACGCTCCTAATTATTACTATAGCCCCAACATCAACAACTGGGAATATAACTTCCAGAACAACATCTCGTATAAGTTGACCAATACGACCACCGTCGACTTGCGTATGATGGCGCAGATCGGTAACAAAAAAGGTCCTAACTATTCCACTTCCGATTTGTATAAGATCGTCATGCAAGCCAATCCTGTAGCATTCCCCGCTTACTTCCCCAGTGAAGATGGCGATGAGCATATACGTTTTGGTAATGCGGAAATAAAATCCGGTGTTTACGGACAGAACCCGTATGCATATATGATGAGTTCTTTCAAAGAAGGCAACTACAATACACTGAACACTTCATTGAACATCAGTCAGGACTTGGGCTTCCTAACCAAAGGCTTGAGCGTGAAAGCATTGGTTAATTTCAAGAACTGGTCAGAATCTACTTACAACCGTTCCATTACCCCTTATTACTATAAAGTGAAAGACGGTTCTTATGATTCCGAAAGCAACCAATATGAACTTCAGACATTGCAGACAGGATCGGATTACGTCAGCCAGTCGGGTATCAGCAAAAGCGCCGACCAGACTTTCTATTTTGACTTTCGTGCCGACTGGAAGCGCAGCTTCGGCGATCACAACCTGACAGCAATGCTTATGTATATGATGCGCGAATATCGTAGCGATGTATTGCCTAACCGCAATCAGGGTTATTCCGGTCGTTTGACTTACGATTACTCCAGCCGCTATTTATTTGAGTTCAACTTTGGTTATAACGGTTCTGAGCGTCTGGCTTCCGGCGAGCGTTTTGAATTTTTCCCGGCTGCTTCCGTTGGTTGGGTGGTAAGTTCCGAAAAGTTTTGGGAACCGATGAGCAAGTATGTCGACCACTTAAAACTCAGAGCTTCTTATGGTCTGGTAGGTAGTGACGAATTTAACGGCAGTGCTCCGCACTTCTTGTATCAGAATAATATCAGCATTGGTGCAGGGCATAGTTTCTGGACCGGTCTTCCTTCCAATGAAATTAACAGAAAAGGACCTGCCTTCTATGTATTGGCTGTTGAAAATGCAGGCTGGGAACACGTGAAGAAGTTTGATATCGGTTTTGATATGTCTCTGTTCAATCAGCTGAGCATTACTTTCGATTATTTCCGCGATCACCGTGACCGTATCTTGATGGCACGTTCATCCTGGCCGAATATGCTGGGCTACTGGGGATCTCTGCCCTGGAGTAACATCGGTGAGGTTATCAACCGCGGTGTCGAACTGAGCGTGAACTGGAATAAACGTTTCGGCAAAGACTGGATAATAGATTTCCGTGGTAACTTTACTTATAATCAGAATGAATATAAGTATGTCGATGAACCGGATTATCCTTATGTATGGCAGACTAAGACAGGTAAACCGCTGAACACCTTGACCGGTTATGTTGCTGAGGGACTATTTGCTAGCGAGGAAGAGATTGCCAACTGGCCGGATCAGTCACAACTGGGTGCCAACATTATGCCGGGCGACATCAAGTATCGTGATATAAATGGTGACGGAGCGATTACGACAGAAGACCAGGTGATGCTGTCTCCTTATAACAATGTCCCCCGTATTCAGTATGGTTTCGGCTTGAATCTGACTTATAAGAAATTCGATTTTGGCGTATTCTTCAATGGTTCGGCAAAACGTAAGATCATGATCAACAGCGGATATGCTCCGTTCCTCTCCGGCGGTGGTGACGGTATGACTACAGAAAGTCTGGAGCGCAACCTGATGCAATGGATTGCCGATGACCACTGGTCGGTAGATAATCCGAATCCGAATGCGGCGTATCCTCGTTTGGGTATAACCAGTGCCGATACATCCAATAATACCCAGCCAAGTTCTTTCTGGTTGCGCAACGGTAATTTCCTGCGCTTTAAGAGTTTGGAAGTAGGTTATCGTTTCCCGTATTGCCGTGTTTACTTTAGCGGTGATAACCTGGCGGTGTTCAGTCCATTCAAGTTGTGGGACCCAGAACTTTCCTGGAATGCTTATCCCTTGCAACGTACCTTTAACTTAGGCGTTCAATTCACTTTCTAAAAGTACAGTTTAACTTATAACAAATAAGAAGTATGAAACTAATACAAAAAATAATCCAAATATCACGGACCTTGCTGATCCCTTGCTGCCTGCTGACTTCTTGTAACTATCTCGATGTCATCCCGCCTGCACAAGCTGACTTTGATGACACCATGAAAGATGAGGCTGCTACGCTGAACTTCCTGTTTACCTGTTACGGCTATATTCCCCGTGTACATCCTTTTGAATTTAAAGCATTCGAGCAGTCTGCCGACGAGCTTATATCACCTAAGATGTGGGATGACTATCAGCAACAAGTAGCATGGGGAACCATCTCACCTTCTTACTATAACAGTTGGGGAGGTGATGACATGAACATCTGGACGCCCAGTTACAACTGGCTGGGTTATGTACATCATTTCCTGAGTCTGATAGATGAACTGCAACCTACCGGAGTGACCGAAGATGACAAGGCGCAATATAAAGCCGAATGTTATTTCCTGGAAGCATACTATCATTTCCGTGTATTGCAGGCATTTGGCCCGTGTCCGCTCATCACGGAAAAGGTGGACCCGAATATAACAAACGATCAGATTCCGGGGCGTTCGCACTTTGATTATTGCGTGAATTACATTGTAGGCAAACTGGATGATGCTGCAAATGTTCTTCCGGCTACAAGATCGACAGAAGACCTCGGCCGTGCCACTTCCACAATCTGTAAATGCCTCAAAGCCCGCGTACTGCTGTATGCCGCTTCTCCGCTTTGGAACGGTTCTTTCTATAGGGCGGACTGGCAGAATAAGAATTATGAAACGCCGGACTACGGTAAAGAGCTGGTCAGCAACTCTTACGACCGCGAGAAATGGACCCGTGCATTGACTGCGTGCCAGGAAGCTCTGACAGCAGCCAAGGCTGCCGGTCATGAATTGTTCGATATCGAAACGGCCAACAAGAAAGCGGAACGTGACGGAGTAGAACTGTCCTTTATTCCGGGTAAGGAAGAAGACACGCCGGAAAATCAGGAATTCAAAGAACGTGTCCGTATGTTCCAGTATCTGATTACTGCCAATGAAGGAGACAATAACAAAGAAATTATCTGGGGACAGCGTATCGACTCAGACGTTAATAACGGTGGAGAAGCTACCGACTCCCGTCTGCCGAACCGCGTAGTGAAGAAAAGCGATGGAAGCTGGGCAGGTGGTTGGGCAGGTCTGGCACCTACCTTGTACGCTGTACAGCATTTCTATACAGAGAATGGAGAACTTCCGGAGCAGGACACTGACTTCTATCCGAAATCAGAATGGTATAGCCGCTTTTATGAAGGAACTTCAAGCCCCGAACTTGCAACTAACGGCCTCGACGGTGAAGATGTGAAGAATGATATCATCAAACTGAATGCCAAGCGTGAAGCTCGTTTCTATGCATGGATTGCCTTTGACGGTTCCGAATACGCAAAGAAGATCAACAATGGCAATTCACTTTGGCTTAACTTCAAGAATACCAATACCAACGGATGGCGTTCTTCCGATTCACGTAATATAGCCGGCACCGGTTACCTGTCGAAAAAGTTTATTGATCCGAATATACGTTTCAGCGCAAGTGGCACCCGTAGCCATACTCCTTCAAGACGTCCGTTTATCCGTATGGCGGAACTCTATCTGAATCTGGCTGAATGCTACGCAGCACTGGACGATACGCCGAACGCTATTGAGAATCTCAACATAATCCGTGAACGTGCCGGAGTCAGAGACTTAACAACAGCAGATATGACAGATATGAATATTACCGAATGGGTACGCAACGAGCGCTTTATCGAGCTGTACGAAGAAGGACATCGTTATTATGACTTGCGTCGTTGGGCGATTGCACCTCAGATGCTTAAGGCAGGGTTACGCTATGGTCTGAATGGACTGGCTTTAAATCCGAGTTTTGAGGAATTCAATACACCGATTCAGATTGACCAGCCTTTCAAATGGGACGATAGACTGTATTTGCTTCCGGTATGGTCGAGAAGTGATATGGATGAACTTTACAGTAATCCGCAGATGGTACAGGCACCCGGGTATTAATCATCTAAAAACAACGCGTTATGAAAATAAGAAATACATTATTGTTGGCAGGAAGCCTGCTTTTATTGGGCGCCTGCGACGAATCAAAATATGATCTGGACAGTCTGGTTCCGGAGCAGTATCATAAGATATTGTATGTGAATAATAGTGGCAAACAGGAAGTAACCTTGTACGATACGGGTGAAAACTATGATTACACCTTTTCCATATTCAAATCGGGAAGTGATCCTACTCAGACTGCCAGTGCAGATATTTATATCCTGACGCAGGAAGAGCTTGACAATGAGTATAGTGATCCCGAAGCTGTAAACTACAAGCTGATAGGCACGGACTGCTACTTGATAGAGTCGACTCATCTGGATTTTTCGGCTGCCGACCGTTATAAACCGGTTACGGTATCCCTGGATCCGGAGAGCATCAAGACCATGATAGCGGCCCAGCCGGATGCAGTATGGGTATTACCTTTACAAGTGGTGAGTGAAAACGACTCTGTCAATAGCGAAAAGAATGAGTTGTTCCTGCAAATAACCGGAGTTATCACTCCGTCCTTCGGATTTGGAAGTTCGGCTGTATCTGTGAAAGAGTATAGTTATGGCTTTGCCGTTGCAGAAAAAGTAACTCTTGGCCTTGATACGGAGAATAGCTGGGAGATTAGCTGTGAGTTTGGTGTGGACGATGCGTATCGCACCGCTTACAATACAAAGAACAAGACTATATTCCAGGCTTTGCCCGAGGGCAGTTACTCCTTCCAGGATCAAATGACGCTTTCTCCCGGTACTACCACTACCGAGCTGCCTGTTACGATAAACTCCGATCAGTTGCAGCCGGGTGATTATATGTTGCCTATCCGTATCGAGTCGGTTTCCATCTTTGGAATTTCTTCAACCAATGATGTATATCCTTTGGCTATTCGTATTCTTGGCCCGCAGTTGGATCGTACAAACTGGACGATAGAGGCGAATACACAAGAACCGAACGGTGAAGGTTCCGGAAATGGTGTGCCTTCATGTGCATTGGACGGCAATCCTTCCACATACTGGCACTCATCCTGGCAGACATGCTTTGCCTCATGAGCTGATTATTGATACCAAGGAATCGTATACATTTACTCAGTTCGGTCTGATGCAAAGACAGCACGACAGCTATATGGATGCAGGTGCAGGTGTCTTCTACGTAAGTGACGATAAAACAAACTGGACGGAAGTCGGTACGTTTACCATGCAGAAGATTCATGATACCCAGAACTTTACTTTGGAAACTCCGACACGGGGACGTTACTTCAAGGTACAGATTACACAAAGTAACAGAGACCTCAATACCTCTCTGGCAGAAATATATGCATACGGGTTATAGTCCCGGGCGATGAATGCTGAATGCTAAAAGATCATCAGTTGTTTTTAAGATCTCTTTTACATAAATATGGCAGGCGGATATTTCCGGCCTGCCTGCATTGACTACTAAATATTTGATATAATGAAGAATAGACTAAAAGGTTTTGCTTTTGTACTGACGACAGTCGTTTCGTCGCTGACTGCGCAGAATGTAGTTGTTAACGGACCCGATGGCAAGTTGCAGGTCACCGTTTCGTGTTCGGAAGGAGGTGAGGCATCCTACTCTCTTGTTTATAACGGAAAGCAGATGCTTGAGTCTTCTCCGTTGGGGCTGGAGACCAATCTGGGTAGTTTTATCAAAGGTATGAAACTGACAGGACATCGGGAAAAACAGATTGATACCACTTACACTCAGTCGCGTATAAAAGCTTCCCGCATACACTATCGTGCGAATGAACTGGTTTGTTCATTTGCCAACGATAAAGGGCAGAAAGCGGATGTAACGTTCCGGGTGAGCAATAACGATGTAGCTTTCCGGTACACATTGCCTCGTCAGGGAGATACCGGAAGCATTGTAGTAGATGGTGAAGAGACGGGATTCCGTTTCCCTGCCGGAACCACCACTTTTCTTTGTTCGCAGAGTGATGCCATGATTGGGTGGAAGCGGACGAAGCCCAGTTACGAGGAAGAATATAAGGTGGATGCTCCGATGGATGTGCGTTCGCAGTATGGACACGGATACACATTCCCCTGTTTGTTTAAAGTCGGGGAAGACGGCTGGGTGCTTGTCAGCGAAACGGGAGTGGACAGCCGCTATTGCGGTTCACGCCTGAGTGATGTCGCAGAAGGGAATCTTTATACGGTGGCCTTTCCCATGCCCGAAGAAAATAATGGCAACGGAACGGTAGCACCGGCTTTCTCCTTACCCGGCTCTACGCCCTGGCGCACTATTACCGTAGGAGAAACGTTGAAGCCTATTGTAGAAACGACTGTTCCGTGGGATGTAGTCGAACCGCTGTACGAAACGGAACATAACTATCGTATGGGACGCGGAACCTGGAGCTGGATACTCTGGCAGGATGGCAGTATCAATTATGATGACCAAGTGCGTTATATCGATCTGGCTGCTGCCATGGGATATGAATATGCACTGATAGATAATTGGTGGGATACGAATATCGGTCACGAACGTATGGAACAGCTTATCCGGTATGCGCGAAGCAAGAAGGTAGATATGTTTCTGTGGTATAGTTCGAGTGGTTACTGGAATGATATCGAGCAGGGACCTACGAATCTGATGGATAACCCCATTGCACGCAAGCGTGAAATGAAATGGCTGCAAAGTCAGGGAGTTAAAGGTATCAAGGTCGATTTCTTCGGTGGTGACAAGCAGGAGACCATGCGTCTGTATGAAGCTATCCTGAGCGATGCCGATGATCATGGACTGATGGTTATCTTCCACGGCTGTACCCTGCCGCGCGGATGGGAACGGATGTATCCCAATTATGTGGGCAGTGAAGCGGTGCTGGCTTCGGAGAATATGGTTTTCAATCAGCACTTCTGTGATGAAGAGGCTTTCAATACTTGTCTGCACCCCTTTATACGCAATTCGGTCGGCTCTATGGAATTTGGCGGCTGCTTCCTCAACAAGCGGCTGAACAAAGGAAATGACGGAGGAACCACCCGCCGGACTACGGATGTCTTCCAGCTGGCGACTGCTGTTTTGTTCCAGAATCCGGTTCAGAACTTTGCTTTGGCTCCTAATAATCTGACAGATGTCTCTCCGGTTTGCATTGACTTTATGAAAGAAGTACCTACGGAATGGGATGAGACTCGTTTTGTTGATGGTTATCCCGGCAAGTATGTAGTGCTGGCCCGTCGTCACGGTGATAACTGGTATCTGGCGGCTGTGAACGCTACCGGAGAGCCGTTGAAGTTGAAACTCGACTTACCGATGTTTGCCGGAAAGACGGTATCTTCATATAGTGATGACAAACATATGCAGCCACAGGTGCGACAACAAAATGTAAAATCTGACGGTAAGTTCCAGTTGACGGTTCAGCCGCAGGGAGGCTTTGTCTTAAAGAATAACTGATCGTCGGTAAGCTCTTAAATCGTCAGTAAGTTTTTAACAGGTATCAGACCAGACAATGAAAGGTAAAGTGTTTTTAGCCGTTTTAGGTTTTCTATATATAGGTATGGCAGGCGGGTGTTCCCAGCCTGCCCCCGACCTACGTTATCAGATTGAAGTGGACAAACCTCTGCAGACAATGGAACACTTCGGCGCTTCCGATGCCTGGAGTATGCATATCCTTGGCTTGTGGCCGCAGGAGAAACAAAACCAGATAGCCGACTGGCTGTTCAGCACAGAGAACGATGCGAATGGAAAACCGAAAGGAATCGGCCTGTCTCTTTGGCGTTTCAACGTCGGTGCAGGTAGTACCGAGCAGGGGGAAGCCAGTCAGATCGGTTCTTCGTGGATGCGTACCGAATGTTTTCTGCAAGCCGACGGAACCTACGACTGGAACAAGCAACAGGGGCAACGCAACTTCCTGAAACTGGCTAAAGAACGGGGCGTCACTAAATTCCTCGCATTTCTGAATTCCCCTCCCGTATATTATACTCAGAACGGTCTGGCTACCAATACCGGTCGTGGAGGAACCGCCAATCTGAAGCCGGAATGTTACGAGAAATATGCCCGTTTCCTGGCCGATGTAGTAGAAGGAATAGAGAAGCACGACGGAATAAAGTTCAACTATATCTGTCCTTTCAACGAACCGGACGGGCATTGGAACTGGGTAGGGCCGAAGCAGGAAGGTTCTCCGGCAACCAATCGGGAAGTAGCCCGGACCGTCCGTTTGCTGAGCCGGGAGTTTGTGAACCGGAAAATGGATACACAGATTATGGTGAACGAGTCTTCGGACTATCGCTGTATGCTCCGTACCCATCAGACGGACTGGCAGCGTGGCTATCAGATTCAGGCTTTCTTCTGCCCGGATAGTGTGGATACGTATTTGGGTGATACGCCCAATGTGCCCCGACTGATGCTTGGTCATAGCTACTGGACAACGACTCCTCTGAGTGAATTGCGTGCCATGCGCTGCCAACTGCGTGAAGCTTTGGATAAATACAACGTCGGCTTCTGGCAGTCAGAAACCTGTATCATGGGGAATGACGAAGAGATAGGTGGCGGTCACGGCTTCGACCGTACGATGAAGACGGCACTTTACGTTGCCCGTATCATCCATCATGACATCGTGTATGCGGGAGCGAAGAGCTGGCAGTGGTGGCGTGCCGTCGGCGGTGATTATAAAGACGGGCTGATTCGGGAATACACGAATGATGACTTGAAGGATGGTCGGGTAGAAGACTCCAAACTCATGTGGGCTTTGGGTAATTATAGTCGTTTCATCCGTCCGGGAGCTGTCCGCCTGTCGGTTTCTGCTTTCGATCAAGCGGGGAATTTAATCCCCGGAGGCGATACGGACCAAAAAGGACTGATGTGTTCTGCTTATCAAAATGCGGACGGCTCATACGCTGTTGTTCTCATTAACTATGCGCAGGAAGACAAAGAGTTTTCAATCAATAAGATAAATGGCAAGAAAACTCGATGGCAGGTGTATCGCACTTCGGATGTAGAAGGAGAAGATCTGCTACCCGTTGAGAAAGTGAAGAGTGGAAGAACAGTTCGGATTCCGGCACGTTCGATTATAACTTTATTGAATCAATCGCTTTAATATAAGAGTCAATTATGGGTTTGTCCGGTCGAATAAAAGGCCGGTATGTCGCCTTTTTCTTTTTTAAAGTATTACATTTGTACGCCCGTCCATTGCTAACCAAGGCAATGGACGGGCGCAATGCATAAAAAAGGAGGCATTTTATGAACGATAGAGGAAATATTGTCATTTATCAGACAAAAGATGGGAAGACTTCAATTGATGTGAAGTTGGAGGATGAAACAGTGTGGCTGACTCAGGCTCAAATGGCAGAATTGTTTCAGAAGGATCGTACTGTTATAGGCAGGCATATTAATAATGTCTATAGGGAAGGTGAACTTGAACGTGATATCACATGTGCAAAATTTGCACATATGGGTAGTTATAGTGACCAACAATATGAGACGGCTGTTTATAATTTGGATGTGATTATCTCCGTCGGCTATCGTGTAAAGTCGCAACGCGGCACTCAATTCCGTGTTTGGGCAAACAAAGTTTTGAAAGAATACCTGATTAAAGGTTATGCCATCAACCAGCAAGTAAAGATAGAGCAATTGGAAGACTTGAAGAACACCGTTCGTCTTCTTTCCAACGTCATCGAGCACAAGCAACTAACATTGGATGAGGCTAACGGACTGTTGCGTGTCATCACCGACTACACTTATGGTCTGGACACACTTGATAAATACGATTTCCAGCAACTGGAAGTAGTCTCCACTACTCCCAGCCGGGAGTTTCGTGCCACCTACGAAGAAGCGATGGGCGCTATTCATTTATTACAGGAAAAGTTTGGAAGCAGTGACTTGTTTGGAAATGAAAAAGACCAATCGTTCAAAAGTTCTATCAATACCATTTATCAGACCTTTGGTGGAGAAGATCTTTATCCGAGTATCGAAGAGAAAGCATCCATG
>OHQX01001015.1_pt1 | contig 10082 bp, 6 predicted proteins | sample 1578251 | NCBI WGS metagenome assembly OHQX01 (sample SAMEA3879507, study PRJEB24766) | human gut metagenome | biome: human-associated habitat; feature: feces | place: USA | collected 1985/1987
ATGAACAAAAAGTTTTCTACGCTTTTGTGCGCTAGCTTGCTTTTTTCTTCAGCATTTACAGCTCAGGCAGAGGATTTGAGCGGTGCTCTTAAGGGCGGTGATGCTACCGAAATGAGTGAGTTGGGTTCTACAACGCCGAAGGGAGTTTATCAATTAAGAACTTCTGATGGTAAAATTCTTACTGTAAATGATAAGGGTGAGTACAAATTGGTCACTTCTGCGAATTTGTCAGACGTGAAGTCTTCTTTGTGGTGTGTTCAGATCACTGAGGCACAAGACAGAGGACAACAACCTATCTATGACTTTGTGAACAAGGGACAGAGTGCAATGTTGGCGATTAATGTGCCCGATGGCATGAAAGTTGGTGAAACGACTGCTGCTCTTTCTGTTGGTGAATCTTATGGTGGATGGGCCTTCTCTTCTGTTTATAAGGAAAGCTTAGAAAGGAATCAAACATTATATACTTATCAAGAGGCAGATAATGTGTTGATTTTATTAGCGGAGGGCGATGGTATTAAGGCTAAGAAAATCAAAGCAAATGAGGCTGAGAATTATCAAGACGCATTGAAGTTCACGTTGTTCAACGCAGGTACATATGTGTTGAGTGCCGCTGAGATTAATGCTTATTTGAAAGAAAATAAGAATGTCTTGAAATTTAATCCGGACGCTAACGCAGATGTAAACCCGTTCTCTACAACAGCTTTTGTTGCTAAAGGTATTAACAGCGATACTGATCATAACTTCGTGTATGTAACGGATAAAGCAAAAGAAAATTCTTATTTGAAGGTAGATACTGCCGCTAATGGTGTAGGTACTCAATTCTTGAAGTTTGGTTGGACTGATGTCAAAGCTAAGGGTTCTGAGGATGCTTTAACGTCAGGTGAAATCGCTAACCAACACAAGTTCTTGTTTACTTACAGACCTTCTGGCGATAGCTTGTTCATTCAGGTTCAAGAGGCTCGTTATTTGCCGGAGAAGAGAACAGAGAATGACTATTGGAAGGATATGACTCCAATTAAGTACGGTACTGTATATCATGCGGTTACTTGCGAAGGAACAGATTCAGCTGATTCTTTGTTCGTTAAGTTGCAGAACTTTACTGTTGCGGATCGTATTGCTACAATTGGCAAAAAACCGATTAATACACACATTAGTTTTGGTGTAGACGGCTGTTTCACTAGCACGGACAAGACATCTGTAAACGATGGTGTTTATGTTATCAAGAACGCTAAGGGTGAAGTATTGGCTGCTCCTATCCATCTGAACGACAACGTTGCTGGCGAGGCTAATAATGATGTTCAATGGGTTAAATTGGATGCTCAAGATCCGAAGCATATGCCTGCTTATCAATGGGTTGTGTTGAAAACAATGCATTCTGATAAGGCTATCGAAACTTCTCCTGTTGTAATTACGAACCGTGAGTTCCCGCAAATTACAGAGACTGTTCAATTTACGAAGAATGAGAAAGGAGAGTTAGTTGGTAATGCATCTATAGATAATAAAGTCCTTTCTGCTGTTACATTTGACGCATTGGAAGAAAGTTTGATTAAGGATGCTAAGTTGGGTTATAAGTATATTTCAGATGCTGAGTTATCTGTAAACAAGTATAAATTTAACTACTTGAATCCGTTTACTCCGGATTATTGGATCGCAAACGGTGATGGCAAAGACTCTTTGCTTTATGTGAAGAAAGAGGCTAGCCGCTATGAGTTGGTTAAGGGTTCTACTGCTGCTTATGGTTATAAGGTTACTGATGAGGCTAAAAAATGGATCAAGGGCTTGGCTCAATTGGAGAGAACTAACTATGTAGTTAAGTTGGCTAACACCGATAAATATTTGCGTGAGGAGTCTGTTTATGGCCAGAAGTATGCTATGGGTGCTATCGCTACACCGGATACATTCTTCTTTAAGGAGAATAACCATGATGGAGCAAAGCATTTCTATGCTATTCTTAAATCTCATTATGTCGCTAATGAGGCTGGCTTTGACTATAAGTATGCTGCAAACATTGAAAATGTGGCTACTACTCATAAAGTAGGTATCGCAGATGATGGTAAAGAGGCAGGTTTGAAGGTTGAGCTTTTGAATGAGAAGAGAACTTCTTCTTTCTCAGTAGAACCAGACAATACTCCGTTGTATCGTCGTTTCAACAATGAATTGTTAGGTGAGAACGTAAATGATGCTTCTGATAGCTTGTATTTTGTTGAGTCTATCCGTAAAGAGTACTTAATGGATGAGAACAACACGAACTTGCAACATTCTACAGTAGACTACGCTGGTATCTGGAATAAAGATAAGGCTAATGGTAAATTGGCATTCCGTGTTGATACTGCATGGTTGAAACGTGGCGCAGGCGAGATCAAACCTCAATACCTGATTTCTGCATTCCAAGATGTAATCGCAGGTGAGAAGATCATTCCTTGTACAGAGGATGGCAAGCACATCAAACCCGATGGAACTCCGACAGATAATCCTTACGAATGTGTACACGCTGTTCATATTAAGACTCCGGCATTCGTTTATGGTAAGTATCTAGTTAACTTCTCTGATTCTGCTGCTACTTGTGAAGCTGACGTAAATCCGTTTATCTTCAATACGAAGGCTGTTTCTAACAGTAGCTATACTCGTGTAGGTTTTGTTCCTGCTGTTCAATATGGTGATACATTGTTAGTCTTGACTGGTAAGTATGCAAGCATGACGAAAGAGCAATTGAAGAACGAGGGTATCGAATCTATGATCGCTACTTATAAGAAAGAATATCCTTCATTTATCAATTACTTGAATGGTGATAACCATAAGAATGTAACTTGGTCATTCCGTTATGTAAATCCTGAGGCTGCTGCTGTAGCTTATGAGGATGGCAAGGAAGGCGAGAACAACGCATTCTTGATCGAGTCTAATGTATATGCTGCTGGTGAGAAATATCAGACAGTAAAAGGCAACAAGGATGAGGCTATCGCCCCTGAAAAGGCTGCCGCTTGGTTGAAGATGCACAATGGTTGCTTGGTATTGACAGATGTGAATGCTACATTCGACAATGCTAAGACTGGTGGTGACGGTGCATTGGTATTCAACGCATTCCAGAAGACTGAAAAAGAAGATATGGTAACTTCTAATGACGAAATCGCTACTGAAGGCGTATCCGTAGTAGCAGGTAACGGTACTGTAACTGTTCAAGGCGCTGCTGGTAAGTCTGTAGTTATCACTAACATCTTAGGTAAGGTTGTTGCTGAGACAGTTCTTACTTCAGACAACGCAACTATCGCTGTACCTGCTGGTATCGTAGCTGTAGCTGTTGAGGGTGAAGAGGCTGTTAAGACAATCGTTAAATAAGTAGAAAACTGATCGAATTTCCGTAAGGAAAGACACAGTTCATAAGATAGAGCCCCGTCGATGTACTTCGGCGGGGCTTTTGTGCGTTCCCCTACGAGTGTTTCATATTTAAATACAAAAACAAGGTATCTTAGTTTCATTGAGCAAGTATCCTAAGTTCATTGGCGAAGTATCTTAGGCGTATGGGGCGATGAAACTAAGATACTTTTCTCATGAGCACCTTGTGTGAGTATCGGTGTTGTCATATGCGACTACCGGCGTGGATTGTAAGGACTACTCGTGCAGGTTCTAGGCTCTACTGCCCTGTTATTCTTTCTTTTTGATAGATAAATGTCTATATGTGTGACATCCCTTTTCGGTGGAGAGCGTAAAATAGCAGAGGCTGGATGACTGTAAACGGCATTTTTCATTGAAAAATCCCCCTTTTTGTACGTGATAAGTGGTGAAAGCCTATGCGATAGGTCGCGTTGGGCAACGCCGGTAGTGCCGATGGGCATCGTGAATAGTCAAGAATAGGGTTGTTGATACTTGTGGATGGGCATCATAACCTTGTTACGACCCAGTTCTAACCCCATAAACCCCCTCAAGCAACCCACTAAATATGAATTACAATGAATGAATTCCGCTAGAATGAAAGGCCGTTTTTCGATAAGACGCTGTCATGTAAATGATTGCTGAAATTTTTTCTCGTATTTGAGAATGAACTGTCCATCAGCCCGGAAAAATCGATTCTCCGGGACTTGATATTACAAATTGTCAAAATGGTAAACGTGGTTTAGCTATGGTTTCTCGTTAGTCATATTTATGGGATTCTTGATATGGTATATTGTTTATTCTGCTTATATTTACGATATCATGGAAGAAAGGAAATGGTTTGAGGAGCTACCGGACTTATGTCCACCTTCGGATGCTATGGCGTGTAGTGGGGTGTTTTATAGAATTGCGGAAGGAGATCCTGTGAAATCATTGGATTTCTTCTCGCAAAGAAGATGGCATGATTAAAAAGACATTCGGTGTGGCTCATTATTCTTGGTGGCGATCTTATTGTTTTGATGTAAATAAGGCAAAGGTAATGATGTTATGACTAATTTGTTTTTAGATAGGATCCTAGAGTTTTATGGTGTGCCTCAAATCCTTGTGGCTAAAGATTCTTTTGGTACGCAATACTTATGCCTGCTTTTCGATGATGGGGCTGGATGCAGGTATACGGGTATTAAGATTTCATCCTCTAGGCTGGATGATTATTGGGGAGGAAGGATCGATTTAAGGACTCTTTATCTGAATCCGGAGAATGACAATGAATATTTCAATGTGTCTTATAATGATAATCATTATGAGCTACAGTCTTTTGAGGGAAAGGCCTTGCCGGAGGAAAGGCTTCCGGAAAAGGGATATTTTCATGTGGAATCACGGTCTGAGATCTATACGATAAAGGTTCCTTCCTGCGATAAAAATATATTCCAAGACATTGCCCGAAGGATGGGATGGGTCTGTATGTAACTTAAAACTTCGTTATCATTTCCAAAAAAACACCTATATACCAGCCTTATAACCCCCTATTTGATTTATTCTGCTTATATTTGCGAGTTATCAACAGTTAGGGCGATTTATCAACAAAACAAGCATTGTTTTGATTGAACCCTGTTTGGTTCAGTTTTTAATGTTTAGTTTTGCCCTCGAATTAATTAGGTATAGTATGGGAAAGATTATCGCTTTAGCAAATCAGAAAGGTGGAGTCGGGAAGACAACCACCACGATTAATCTGGCTGCGTCATTGGCCGCTCTTGAGAAAAAGGTGCTGGTCGTAGACGCTGATCCGCAGGCGAATGCCTCATCCGGTCTGGGTGTGGACATACGTAATGTAGAACTTTCTATCTATGAATGTCTGGTGAACGGTGAGGACGCGAGCGGCGCTATCACACAGACTGAAGTGGAAGGACTGGATATCATCCCCTCTCATATCGATTTGGTGGGAGCGGAGATCGAGATGCTAAACTTGGAGAATCGTGAACGGATATTGAAGCAGATATTGACACCGCTGAAAGAGAAGTACGATTTTATCCTGATCGACTGCTCTCCTTCTTTGGGATTGATAACCGTGAATGCCTTGACAGCCGCCGATTCGGTGATCATCCCGGTACAATGCGAGTATTTCGCCTTGGAAGGTATCAGTAAGCTGTTGAACACGATCAAGATTATCAAATCAAAGCTGAACCCGGCACTGGAGATAGAGGGATTCCTCTTGACTATGTATGATTCCCGCCTGCGTTTGGCGAACCAGATTTATGAGGAAGTGAAACGTCCGTTCCGTGATTTGGTATTTACTACCGTGATCCAACGAAACGTGAAGTTGAGCGAGGCTTCCAGTTACGGTAAACCTGTCTTATTGTATGACGCGGATTCGAAAGGATCTATCAACCATATGCAGTTGGCACAGGAGATTGTTGAAAAAAATAAAGGATTATGGCAGCATTAAAAAGATCGGCGTTAGGCCGTGGATTAGACGCGTTAATTACGATGGATGACCTGAAGACAGGTGGTTCATCGTCTATTAGTGAGATCGAGTTAAGCAAGATCCAGCCTAATCCGGAACAACCTCGATCCATCTTTGAGGAAGAGACCTTGGAGGAGTTGGCTACCTCTATCCGCTCGTTAGGCGTGATACAGCCGATTACGTTGAAGGAAATCGGCCCCGAGCAATATATGATCATCTCTGGCGAACGCCGTTATCGTGCGTCGCTAAAAGCAGGTTTGGAGCGTATTCCCGCTTATATTAAGACGGCGGCCGACGAAAACGTGGTGGAGATGGCTTTGATAGAGAATATCCAACGAGAGGACTTGAACTCTATCGAAATCGCGTTAGCTTATCAAAAATTAATCGATAATTACGGCTTGACCCAAGAGGGGCTGAGCGAAAGGGTTGGAAAGAAACGTGCTACGATCGCTAATTACCTTCGTTTATTGAAACTTCCCGCCGAGATCCAAGTAGGATTGAAGGACAAGAAGATCGATATGGGACATGCCCGGGCATTGATCCCGGTGGATGATCCGGAGGTTCAATTAGCTTTATATGAGCAGATATTGGCTCAAGGACTCTCCGTTCGTAACGTGGAGGAGATGGTGCGTAATATAGCCGAGGGAATACAACCGGAATTGCCGGAAAAGAAAAAATCGGATCGTAAGCCGATACTTCCGGAAGAGTTTAAATTGCTGAAAGATCATTTGTCCCGTTACTTCAATACGAAAGTCCAGTTGACTTGCAATGAGAAGGGAAAAGGTAAAATTACGATTCCTTTCGCCACGGAAGAAGAGTTGGAGCAATTGATCGGGTTACTGGATAAATTGAAATGAGAAATCGAATCATACTCCTTTTGATCGGATTCATGTGCTATGCCGGGATGGGTAACGCACAGGAGGATAAGACGGAGAAAGCCGTTCCTGCTATAGTTTCCGATTCCGTGGAGGTAGCTGCCCCGGATTCTACCGTGCAAGCCGTCTTGATGGCGGCCGATTCGGTGGGTGTACCGGAAGTGAAGATGAAGCTGGCTTTTAAGCCGAATCCGACAAAAGCGGTCTTGTTCGCCTTGGTACCGGGTCTGGGACAGATCTATAACCGGAAATATTGGAAATTACCGATCGTTTACGGTGGCTTGATGGGATGTATGTATGCCGTGACTTGGAACAACAAGAACTATAAGGATTATTCGACGGCTTATAAGGATATCATGTATGATGCCGCTAAGAATCTGGAAAATCCGGATGCTTGGAGTAAAAGTTGGCAAGACTTGACTTCCATGGCTCCTGAGGATGCGATTAATAATTCAAATTTCAAGGATCAATTGAAAAGACAGAAGGATTATTTTCGTCGATATAGAGACTTGAGTATAATTATTACGGTCGGGGTGTATGCGTTGAGTATCGTGGATGCCTACGTGGATGCCCAGTTATTCGATTTTGATATATCACCGGATTTATCCTTGCATTTGGAGCCGGTTGTTAGTCCGAAGACGAGTGTCACGCCTCGTACTTACGGATTGAATTGCAGTCTAAAATTCTGATATACATGAAAAGATACCTGCTAGCACTCATTTGTTTAAATTGTTTGGTCTCATTGGTCTATGCGCAGGAAGAGACCCGAATTGAGGAAAAAGATACCTTAAGCTCGCTGGAGTCTGAGGTCGGATTGATTCCGGAAAGCTTGGATGCGAACGTGGATAGTTTGCTCCGTACTTGGCATGTGCAATATTTCTCAAAAAGAGAGGACTTTTGCCATGATGACGACGAGAATGTCTATTTCCCGGATTCGGTCTATATCGACCGCCTGTCTAGGCTTCCCAGCGTGATCGCTTTGCCCTATAATAATATAGTGCGTGATTGTATTGACTTATATGCGGAGCGTAAACGAAATTTAGTGCGTTATATGCTGGGGATGGCGGACTTTTATTTTCCGATAATCGAGCAGGTGTTGGATGAGCATGGCCTGCCTATTGAATTGAAATATCTCGCCGTCGTGGAAAGTGCCTTGAATCCGGTAGCCCTCTCTCGTGTGGGCGCTTGTGGTTTATGGCAATTCATGCTTCCTACGGGTAAGAGCTATGGCTTGGAGATTAATAGCTTGGTGGACGAGCGCCGGGACCCCTTGAAAGCGACCGAGGCCGCTTGTAAGTATTTCAAGGATATGTACGCTATCTATGGGGATTGGAATTTAGTGTTGGCATCTTATAACTGCGGGCCGGGCAACGTGAATAAAGCGATCCGTCGTTCGGGGGGCAAGACGGACTTCTGGGATATCTTCCCTTATTTACCGAAAGAGACTCGTTCATACGTCCCCTTATTTATTGCCGCCAATTACGTCATGAATTATTATTGCGAGCATAACATCTGTCCGATGCAAACCAGCTTGCCGCTAGCCACGGATACGGTCATGGTGAATAATGCCCTACATTTGCAGCAGGTATCGGATCTATTGCAAGTAGATATTGAGACGTTGCGTGCGTTAAATCCACAATATAAAAGAGACATCGTTCCGGGTAATACCCGCCCTTCGGTTTTGAAACTACCTGCGGCGGAAACCTATGCTTTTATCGATAAAGAAGATACGGATCGGATCGAGGAACTGTTGGCGAATTGCATTTCTGCGAATAACTCTAATGGCTCTTTACCAAGTGGTGCGACCCGGGAAAAAATCACCCACGTGGTATTGAGTGGTGAGAATCTTTATACGATCGCTAATCGCTATGGAGTGACAGCGAAAGATATCCGTAAATGGAACGGGCTAGGCTCCAACCGGGTAGCGAAAGGAAAACGGTTAAGATTATATGTAGATAATGGGGGTGTCGCTTTTGCCTCGGCTACCAAGACTCCGGTGAAATCAACTACCGTGACTGCGAAATCAACTGCGACAACAACGAAAAAGTCGGCTTCCGCCGCTACAAAACAGATCGCTTCCGCTAATAAAGATTTTGTCTCTTATAAGGTTAAATCGGGAGATTCGCTTTATTCGATTTCCAAGAAATACCCTGGGGTTACCGCCTCTTCCTTACAAAAGGTGAATGGGCTGTCAAGTCCGGATATCCGTCCGGGTCAAGTACTGAAGATACCGGTAGGATGATCATTCGGGGATAATTCGTCTTTAACTCTTTTTTTTCGCTTTCTTCCTGCACTGGAGAAGGATGTGAATGATTTTTTATTCCTTTGTATACGAAAAAAGATACAATCGTATGGGTTCATTGGATGAAAAGATATCAGTGGTCAAGGCTAAACCTTGGTTGGTCAGTTTGGTTTGCGCGGTGTTTATCGCCTACCCGAATTTGGCATGGATCTTTTGTGACATGAGCTATCTGGCTCCGAACGATCATCAAGGATTTTTACTCTTCTTTGGGTTCCGTTTTCTTTACTTCTGGGGACTTATTTGGTTTTTGCTGAAAAGTAACTTGAGGCATGAGGATTGTACCTCCTTCTTCGAGCGGTTGCTCTGGAATGCCCTGTACGTTTCCGGAGGCTTTGTTGTCTATAAATTGATCTCCTTCCTGACTATTAGTTATGATCGTTTTTTGAGTATCATTATCTTCCAGTTTATCGTGTTGGCGTTGTTATGTACCTTGATCGGCTATATACAAATGCTATATCACAATCAACGGGAAAAGGATCAATTGATCGAGAATCTGCGTGTCGAGAATTTGCAGAGCCGCTGCGATGCATTGGTGAACCAGATCAATCCGCATTTCTTTTTCAATTCATTGAATGGAATCTCCTCCTTGATACGGAAGAAAAACGATGAGAATACCTTGTTGTATGTTACGAAATTGTCCGATATATTCCGTTATATCCTTCAGAGTGATAAAAAGAATTTGGTACCACTGTCGGAGGAGCTTGCGTTTATAGAGGCTTTTCAGCATGTAATGGTAGTCCGTTTCGCCAATAAGCTTACTTTTACGATCGAAGTTCCCGAAGATAAGCGGAACTTGCGAATTCCCGTATTATCTTTGCTTCCGTTGGTAGAGAACGTGACGGTACATAATATTATAGACAGCGAGCACCGGATGGATATCTTGATCCGGCTGAACGAGCGAATGGAACTGGTTGTTTCTAATCCAATCTATCCGAAATTGACCTTACCGGATACGAATGGAACCGGGCTTAAGAATCTGGAGAATCGTTTCTTGCTATTAATGAATAAACAAATACGGGTAGAATCTGATGAGGATGAGTTTCAGGTATACCTACCCCTAAAATGATGCTATATGAGA
>OHQX01001030.1_pt1 | contig 9947 bp, 20 predicted proteins | sample 1578251 | NCBI WGS metagenome assembly OHQX01 (sample SAMEA3879507, study PRJEB24766) | human gut metagenome | biome: human-associated habitat; feature: feces | place: USA | collected 1985/1987
ATATGGTCAGCTAATGGTATTGGTGTAAAAGGAAACAGTAATATAGTTCAGCCAAACATTACATTCGGAGTTGAAACTTTTGGGGAATCTCTGAAAGAAAATTATGATTTATTGACTAACTTTATTCAGACCGTGATGTCAGTCAATTTTGTTACTTTGGAATATACTACAGATAGTTTCACAGTATATGCTGATATTGCTTTGAGTGAACAAACAAAAACAGAGGGTTACGGTAAAAATGGAACTTTCAGTGAAACAATAACGTTTGAACCAATTACAAAATGGTATACATTTGAAAAGTTAACTTTTTCTGTAGTAGAAAACGGTGAATTTTTTCAAAATACTAGCAAAATTTATGGTCAAAAGAGAAGTATAAATGGAGTTGACCAAGCAATTGATGGTTATACTTATACAAATATCCCTGTTCCGTCTTACACTTATTTTGGAGAAGATGATGTTAATCGTTTTAGCCGTTGGAATATAGACGCTGGTATTTTCAGTTTTACGGCAACTATGACACCTTTAGTTAATTCGAGCATGAATTTTGGATTATCATTTTTAGACGAAAACTTCAATGAATATACAGCTATAGTTTTGAAAATGTCATCAATACCTCAAACGATACAATTTAATACAGACATTAATGATGAGTATTATAATGCAGTAATTGGCGACAATGTAATTAATCAGTTTCCAGCTTTAGACTTTGGAAGGTTTAGAACGAGAGTTTTCGAAAGAGGAACAATGGCGCTTATTAATGTAAAAGATGTTGAAATGTCAATCAAAAAGAAAGTTGATTTTATTTAATATGTTGGCAGAATATAATTTATATGATAATTTTAACCCTAATATAATGGAACGGAAAAAAGAACAAGTATCTTCTGGCATTGTTATTCCTAGTGGTTACGACATACCTAAAGCAAGGGGAGTTTTAATTGATTTTGAGTGTTTCCAGACAGGTTTTGAATATACCTCTAGCGCCACACTCACAACTAATGCAGAAGTAGGGGATATAGTGGAAGTACTTACTATAGAAGACAATTCTCTTGCAATTTCTCCAAATACTAAGATTAGTAATAAACTTTCTATCTGGTATATTATCACAACTATTGATGAAATGAATAAAGCGACTTTACAAAATTATTTTTGGTATATGATAGAAGGTAGCTCTTTTCCAACAAAACAAATCATAGGTACAGCACAGCAGGCTTGGACTATAATTGCGGGCACTAGCAGAAAACAACTGATGTACTGGGAACAAATGGCTAACTGGGACGAAACGAACATAACTCTAAAATTCAATATGAAAGCTGACACAGTTGAAATTAAAGAACTCGCAAAAGATTTGTTTTCGAGACTTCAATTAGAACCAATTACTTTCAGTTATAATTTATGGGGAACAAAGAGACCGGGACTTCAGCAGGGGTTATTGACAGACGAGTGGAAAAGGCAACAAAAAATAACAATGATAGACGATAATAGCAATCCAGCTATTGAGAAAGTGGTAGTTACGGAGCGTTCAAATTATAATTATGCAAAAGTATTCATAAAAGTGCCTAATACTAGCTATTACCCAACTGATAGCATAGACTATACGATAAATAATTCAGGTAATTTAGTTAAGATGTCTAACTATAAAGGTAATGGATTAGACTTACCTGAACAAAGGATTATCAAAACATTATTTTATGATGAAGTACCTACTGACTCTCAAATAAAATCAGAGATTGCGCAAGATAGCATATTATCAAAAATCTACTTTAATAACAATCCTTTATATCCTTTGCAGGCTAATGACTTAGTTAAAGTGTGGTACAAAGGTATAGAATATAATGGTCATATCGCTGATAGGTGCTTTACTAGTTCTGGAATTGATAGACTTACCTTTATGGAGGGAAATAGAGGATAAATGAAATATACAGTAAAATTAGGCGATTATTGGAGAGTTCAACCTTTCTCTGATGTGCCTTTGAAACTAGAACACAAAGAAAATCTTCCAGCAATTGTTACTTATTGCGATTCAAATACAGCATATATTTATACTGATTTAGAGTATCAAATTGGTCAAAAGGTGTCTGTTGGTGGCTTCAATATTAGTGGTAAAAAATTTAAATTAATAGAGCTATCAATCACAGATTTCCCAGTATTTGAAACTGCTCAAATTATAGAAAAGGAAGACATATAAAATGACGATAAAAAAATATACGTTTTTTAGTCCAAATGGTAACGATTTTCCAGTAACAGCTAACTCACATGGCTCTTGGAAATTTAGATTATACAACTTTTAGCCGTGTCGATTGGTCAAATCCTACACAAGCTGGACTAACTAAAACATTTGTAAAAACAAGCTTTGTAGTCGCTGGTCGATTCTTCCAAGCTGAAAATGAACTTGTGCAACTATTGCCGTCAGCAACTAATTTCATTCATGTTGTGATTGATTTAAGTACGCCTTTAGACCCTGTCAAATTCACATCAGAAACAACGGATAACTCCAATACGATTGATATCAACAACTTATCAGGAGTTTATAAGCGGTGTATTGAAAAAATCGTTACAAATAGCGGTTCTATTATTAGTACGGAAAAAATAGCTCAAAATAGAATATTTGATATAGCAACAATTCAAAAAGCCGTCATAAATACCGCTAACGTTGTAAATTCAAATGTTTCTGGAGCAACTAACTTGAATACTTTAAATACTTCTGGGAAAGCCGTTTTAAGTATCTTAGAGGTAAAAAACTCTACGTTATTAAAAAACACTACAATTAGTGGAAATTTAACTGTTAGTGGTGTAACAACATCTAGATTTTTTACGGCTACAGAATCAGTAACATCAAATAATGTAATAGCTAAAAATAACACAACCACAAATACATTGATAGTAAAAGGTGTGAAAGGGCAACGTTCAGCACAAGTTCAAACACCTACCATTTATGCGACCATTACAGGTACAGCACTAGAGGAACTTCTTTTGTATCGTAACGGCAACGTGATAACTGGAACTTTTGCAGATATTACTGTATCTGGCGGGATTCCCACTTCTGGCGCTATAATTGGCTGGATTACGGATAATGATTTCAAGCCACAATATACACAAAAATTCTCAATGTATACTCGATTTGGGAAGAGACTGATGTTAAGTGTTGACCCGGGGGGAGCTTTTAGAAGTTGGGGAGACCCAATCGCAAAAGGAGATGAAATATATGGCGGAGTTTTTTGGATATGCAAAGGAACAGAGGGAGGTCTTGGTAGTTAATGGCAATAAATAAATATACTTTTTTCAGCCCTAATGGTAATGATTTTCCTGTAACAGCTAACTCAGATGGAAAGCTTTACATGATGTTGACAGGACTTAATTATAAAGATTTACGTTTAAAACATTGGTCAGCTCCTTTGAACACAGCTCTAAATAGAGTTTACGTAAATACATCTTTAGTTATTGGTGGTAGATACTTTGAGCTTAGAGATCATTCAATACAATTAAGCCCAGCAGTAACTAACTATATTCATGCTGTGATTGATTTATCTAACACAACTGAACCTGTAACGATAACAGTAGAACAAAGTAATACTACTAATTCAGTTGATATCAATAATGCAAGTGGAGTTCTTAAAATATGCTTTGAGACGATTACAACAAGCGGAAGCGGAATAACAAACGTTATACCAACAACGCAAGTTTCAAATTTAGAAAAAGTTGTGATGGCAGACCAAGAAATAGATACCACTAACGGCTCTGTTAATATTGGTAATGGTGTCACATGTATTTGGCAAAAAAAGGGAGAAATAGTTAATATTAGGTGGTCTGGCACTTTAACAACAATCACTAACGGTAGTGCATTTTCTAATAAAGCACCTTCATCAATTATCCCAAATACCACAAAAGAGCTTATCGGGCATTTCGCTAGCGGTTCGCTATCATTTCATATTGACTTGGAACCTGACGGTACTTTTCGTTGGTGGGGAGGGTCTAATACTGGTGCAGCACGTGGTTCAGCGGTTTACTTTATTCAATAAATAAGTGACAAAAAAATAGAAAGCAAAATATAATGGTAACGAAAATGATTTTAATAACTATCTTAATTTTAGCGATTCTTTTCGCAACATGGGTTAAAGATAGAGAAGCAATGAACCCACCTTTCAAACATAGACTTGTAATTGATTTGACGGTTGTATTCTCCCTGTGGGTTCTATATGCAGTCTTCTTCTTTACACAAACTCCCTCAACTTCTGATATTGCCAAAACTGTGATTGACGTAGGTTTATTGTACTTTGTAGGGCAATTTATTTATTTAATTGCAAGTATCAGCCCTATGTTCGCTGGTTTGGTTAAACTTGTTAAGAAACAAGGCGTAAATATCCCAGAAGTTGAAGAAGAACAAACGGAGGATAAAAAAGAATGAATATAACTAATGCTGGCGTTCGTGGGTATAATCCTACCGGGGTTGTAATCCACAATGATGCTGGGTCAAATGGTGCTAACGCCAGTTTCTATGATGATTGGCTACCTAAACAGAACCCAGAAAGAGGATTTGCTCATGTTTATATTGGAAACGACGGACGCTTACAGGCTTCTGGCTTCTCTAATAAGGCATGGCATTGTGCTAACTCATATGGTAATGCAAACTATGCAAGCTGGGAAGTCTGCCAATCAGAGGGCGATTTAAATCAGTTCTTGAAGAATGAACAAGCAGTACTAGATGATGTAGCTAAGTATATGAAACAATGGGGACTTACTCCTAATCGCGATACTGTGAAGTTACATCAAGAACTTTCAAGCACAAGTTGCCCTAGACGTTCCGTAGAGGTACATGGCGGAACTTTAGAAAGCTGTCGCTCATACTTTATCACAGAACTAAACAAACGCCTTACAGGGCAAACTGTAAGCAATAATAATAACACAACAGAAAGCGAAGAAATCGAAATGTTCCTAATTAATTGTAAAGACACTAAAAATTGGTATGTATGTAATGGAGTTTCAGCACGACATATTAAAACAACTCGCATGCTTGGAGGTTTTCAAGGTAAGTTTGGAGTAATCAAGTTACCAGAAACTGTTATGTTCCAAGCGGAATTTGAAGCAGAGTATGGAAAAGTAAACTAAAAAAGACCACCTTAATTGGTGGTTTTCTTTTGTAATTGAGCATATTTTAAAGAGGATATACCTACTTTCTATTTTTTATTTTTTACCAAGTCGCCCAAGCTGTACCGCCTGAACCTTGATAGATACTTACAGCTTTGTCTAAATAGGCTTGTGGACTTAAATTTGATACTTGCCCATGAACACTCTGCATAATTTGAAGCAATCCCCAGCATGATAGACTATTTTCAACATAAGGGTTTCCACTCGATTCCTTATAAATTACATCAAGCCATTTACTGGCACTTACTCCTGTCTTACTTTCCATATAATTCGCTGCTATTTCAGGGCTTACACTAGACCAATCGCTTCCAATAGTACCACTAGTTGCTGTGTTTGGTACACCTACCTCATTGTCATTTTTTCTGCTAACTTCTTGCGCCCTTTCGGTGTCAGGTTGTTCAGTTGCCTTATCATGTTCTCTTGAGATTCTATCAGATTCGGCTTGTTTTTCAGCTTCAATTCTTCGTTGATTTTCTTCACTAATTCGTTGTTCCTCAAGTGCTTTCTCCTTAGTTTGCTTTATATGCTCATATTTCGCTTTCTCTTGCGTTTTAAACTCTTGTTCATATAATTGTGCCACAAAGTCGTTAAAGTTGTTATCAGCCTTTTTACGAGCTTGTTGTATTAACACGATACTTTGAATATCTGCGTCTGTTAAAATAAATATAATTATTCTCCTTTATAAATCTCGTACTTAGTCACTAGCCACATTTTTGCATTACGGCTATACTCGCATTGGTATTGGTTTAGTGGGTCTTGCTCGTTCAATATTTTAGCTATCATTTTACCGCAGTGTTCTGGATTTACCGCTGAATTTGCTTTGTTTGTGTAGTGTCTTAAAATTTCAACCATTTATAAAAATCTCCTATTACATGAATTGTTTCATGCCATGCTTTTTTCTATTCCATCTTTTACAGCTTTAGAACTCGGATAATAAACTATTTCTCCATTTTCTTCAATTTCCATAGAAAATTCATCTTCATTATCCGGCTCAAATATTTGCATTAATTTATTCAATTATTTACCTCCTCAATCGCTTCTATAATATTGTTTCCAACATGTTCAAGCGTTTCTATTCCTACAGTTTTTCTTGAAAATAGTTCGTTTTCAAGCTTTTTGAAGTGCATTGCTTTAGCCAAAAATTGAGCTGATGATTCATAATAGATTGTTTCTAGTTCATCGTCTGAAAGCTGTGTTAAATCGTCATTATCAAAAGTTGTAAGTTTCCGCTTAATCTCTTTGCCTTCGTCGTTTTCCTCTATGTAGTAACGTTTCATCTATTTCTCGTCCTCATCTTCATCTAAATTAAGTTTTTCTATTTCCCAGTAATTTAAGTAGTCATGTATAGTTTCTTCGCATATTGTGCAAACTGCACTCAAATTTCCACAACAACCACAACCGTCAGCATTCCATTCAATTGTTACCCATTTATGTTTGCATTCCATTTATTTCATTCCTTTAATTTCAAATTTTTCAATAATATACCGTTTAGAACCAAGTTCAAAGCTGACTAGATAATTATTGAAATGGTCTTTCTTATTCAATTCATTAGCAATTTTTCGGGCTGTTGACCGTGGATATTTTGAACTATTGATCTTACGCGTGTATTTATGTAAAATCATTTTATCGCCTCTCTTTGCATTCTACGCTTCAATCGTTGCTTATATAGATATTCTTTACTTGGTTCTAAGTTCGACAATAACTCGTCTAACAAGTCAAACGCTCCTCCGTTATCTCCTACGCTATCAATCTTTTTAAGTGTAATCTCGTGCATTTCATCATCATTGAAAAACATAGTAAGATAAGGGAATGCTACGGTATTTGGCAAGCTCAAGCGTGATTTAGTTATTCTTAGGTTAGGATATTTACCTGTTTCAGATTTAACTTTTAACTCAAATTGATTCATTGCGATACCTTGTTCTTTTAGTACGCTAGTGATTCTTTCATATAATTCTTCATTTGTCATTATACTATAACCTCCGTTATTTCGGTTATTTTTTTAATTTCTGCTTTATGCTCTGTTATGATTTCTTTTGCTTCTTTAATTTCAAATGCTTCACTTAAACTATAAGCCTTAGTTTTATTTGCTTTCCAAAACCGTATAGTTCCAGTGCCTTTAAATTCGTACCATGTAACTATATAATAAGTCCATTCATTTTCCATTATCCAATTACTCCTGTCTTAATGTTTAATCTTTGCTGACTTGATAAGTGATAACAAGCGCACCATTTGCAATAATAAGCTCTAACTGGTATCTTATCACTATTATTTTTCTTGTTCTTTTTAGTGTGCTGGGCATTAACTATTGAATATAAAGCGCCCATTTTTGTGTATTTGCGTTTTTTACACATATTATTCACTAGCTTTCTTAATCATTACTTGCTTATAAGCCATAATCGTCCCGTCAAACATAGCGCTTTGGATTTCTCCTTGTTTAATAAACCCTTTTTGTTCTAATTGAATTACTTGTTTTGTTAATCCTTTTAATGTAAATGCTGCTGCTACTTTAATTTTGTCCTTAGGTTTTCTGTTAAATAATTTCATTTGTTTTTTCACCAAAACTTTCTATTTTCATGTCTTCGTAATTAATTATCAAAAACACTCCATTCATTTATCGTAAATAATTCAAAGCCATTTAGCTTACTTTGCTTTTCAATTTCCACTTTATTTCTATCTAGATCTGTCAGCAGTTCAATTACAGGCATACCGTTATCAAGCCACCTGATGACTGTATTAGCTTTAAGACCGAAATACTTAGCACATTGAGCCTTACAACTAAAGTGTAGTTCTTCTTCCGTCATAGGGTTATAAGCTACTACCTTTATAGCTTTTTGCATTTCCGTTATTTAACCTCCTTTTCTATAAAACTATGATATCAAATTACTTTATATTTGTCAAGAATTAACTTTAGACCTCTTCAATAAATTCCAAGTATCTTTCATCAATCGCTTTTATCTCTTCTTTCGTGAACTCTGATTTAAAGTTATTTCTTTCGCCTTTCCATTGTTTGAAATCATCAGCTATATCTTGTGCAAAGCCCATAATGTCGTCAGCAGTGTATTCTGTAAGCTCATTCTCGTTACTTAAGTTAGCAAGTTCTCCTGCATAGTCTAAAGCCTTGTTACGGTCTTTGTCGTAGCTTTCACCCTCTTTCTTGCCAGCTCTCACTAGATACTTTAATACCTGCATTGTATACCAGCCTGCAAGCTCTTCATAGCTAAAATGATGTTTAAAGTATTCGTTAAGTTCCATACCGTATTCATTGGCATAGTGCTTATTTGTACCATAATTCATTAGATGTTACCCCCAATCCATGTAATAAGCAACGTTGCAATTATACCTATCCAAGTGATAGCGATAAGTGTAAAGATGACTCCTATAATAATTGTTATAGTTTTTGCTGTTTCTAGATCTAATTTCATTTTGTTCTCCTATATTTATAATTACATTCTATCAAATTGCTTTTGTTTTGTCAAATATTAACTGTTTTTAACCATAAACAATTTTTCATTTTTCCCTTTGTTCCTTTGTCCACCTTGGAAAGTTCCACATGCTTTATCAAAAGAATATATAACTTCAAAACGTTCGTCTGAAATTGAATAACTTGAAATTATCACGATATTACTTTTGGACATTTCAAACGCCCAATCATAAAACTCTTGGCTATTGAACGAATTGATATAACTATCTTGGGAAGTTCCCTCATAAGGTGGGTCAAGATATAATATAGCTCCAGAAACTTCACTAAAATCATGATAACTTTTATTCGTTGCTTTTATTTTATTTAATTGCTGGAGTCGTTCAAGTTGTTGAAGTTGTTGAAGTCGTTGGAGTCGTTGGAGTCGTTTATCATTTTCTTGTTTCGCATTATAAGTAGCCTTCTTGTATGTTTCAGCCTGTTTATAACCGCTAAAAACGTCATGCTTTTCAATAATTTCTTTAGCTAGATTATATTTCAAATCTGAAGTTTCTTTAGAATACATAAAGCCTTTCATGCTATTTCCGAAAGAGTTAATCAGCAACTTCAAAAAGTCGTCTGTTGTCTTGTTTTCTTTATCCTTAATCTTGGTAAACTCTGTACGTGAAATAATAAGGGTTTTAATCCACTCGCGGTCTTGCGAAATAACTCGTTCAAAAGCGTTGGTTATATCCTTGTCTAAGTCGTTGTAATACACTTCTAAACCATTTAAAACACATTCGGCTGTAATTGCTCCACCACCTCCGAAGATGTCGTATATCGGTTTATCTGTGCCAAAGTTCTGTTTGATAATTTCAATTATCTTCTTGCTTATCTTTTTCTTACTTCCTTGGTATGGTAGCCCAATAGGTCTACCTTTTCTAATTTTCTTCTCGTCTAACCTAAGCATTAAGATTCCTTGTCTTTCTATTTTGGTGAAATTTATTCCATTTTTCTATAAGTGCCAGCAACTTAGGTTCATCATATTCAGTAAATAGTTCAACCTGTGATGTATACCAGCAGTGTAAACAGCGATCGCAACTATAACAGATATTCGTGTATCCTCTACAATCTTTGCAAACTCCTAAGTCATTACTCGTTGGTACATCGAAGCAGTGGCAATATCTTTTGTCATTAAAGTATTTACTCATTTTCTACTTCCTTTCGTTTTAATCAAGTCAACTAATGCAAAGAAAGCATATAGTCCAATTCCTACTAGTGCTATTATAATAACTTTATTCATATCTATCCTCTGTAAGTCTATCCATGTTACCACCGGCGATTAGTTCAAAATCTGCATTAACTGAGATAAAACCATTTTCTAAAGTTTCCATTGTTGCTCTCCTTT
>OHQX01001048.1_pt1 | contig 9787 bp, 4 predicted proteins | sample 1578251 | NCBI WGS metagenome assembly OHQX01 (sample SAMEA3879507, study PRJEB24766) | human gut metagenome | biome: human-associated habitat; feature: feces | place: USA | collected 1985/1987
AGAGTATATAGAAGGAGAAACACAAGTTTGATTCTTATTCCATTAAAAAGTGGAAATTCCGATTGATATAAGGTTTCTTGAAGATAGATAGAAACCGGAAAAAGTCAAGACCACGTCTTCAGATTTATTCTATTCTTATGAAATGAATCTGAAGACGTGGTCTTGATGTATTTAGTTGCCCAACTTGAATACTACAGAGGCGTATCCTCCCAATTTCAAGGTGTAACTGTCGCTGTCTGTATTTTGTTGAGCTTCGCCATTCACAAACAATACTTTCTCAATCTTGTCTGTCAGCGGAAGTAGCATGGCCGTTCCGCCGAAATTATGGATGACAAGCAGTTTCTCGTTGTCCTTGGTCATATACCAGGCGGCAATCGGCTTATAGTCTTTCTCCTGTGATTCGTTGTAGACGGAATGTTTGGTCATATTTCCTTCTGCCAGTGCCGGATAGGTGTTGCGCAATCGGGTGAGGGAGAAATATATGTTCAGAAGTGAATGGGTATCGGCTTGTTGGTCCGCTACCGTTTTCACATTTTTCGAAACGGTGGCATCCGTCTTGTCTGTGTAGTTGGTAGTGTAGCTATCTCCCCATAGCATCGGGCTGCGCACATATTCGTCTCCGTTATCCTTTGTTCCGTAAAGTCCCAGTTCTTCACCGTAATAGATGTAAGGATGTCCGGCGGAAGTGAGTAAGACGGCGGCGGCCAGTTTGCATTTGTCGGCGGATTTACCCAACTTGGACGATGTACGGTCTTCGTCATGGTTACTCAGTTTCGTTGCTTCGATGTAATCGCTTCGATAGTTGGCGTATTTCTGTTGGTAAGAAAGGATGTCTTTGGCAAAATAACATCCGGTACTATTATTGATTCCCCATTCCAGACGATACCAGAAGGAAAATTCAAAAAGGGCGGGCAGACCTTTATAATAAGGAGCTACTTTATCGTATTCCGATAACACTTCGCCTATCATATAGAAGTCGTCCGTATGTCCTTTTTGTTTGTAATAGGCGTTCATATCTTCATAGAACATTTTCAGGAAACGAGGATTTTCTTCGCTGGTCTCACTGTGGTAGATGTGCTTCACGGCGTCGAGGCGGAGGCCGTCCACACCACGGGCGATCCATCCTTTGGCGGCGTCTGCTATTGCCTGATATGCCGGTGATTCGCCTGCCTGGTCTACAGGGCCGTAGTTAAGGTCGGCAAACCAGTCGGTGCAGAAATGAGAATGGAAATAGGTGATCTGCTGGCTGTCGAACATGATGTTGGCAGGGTTGCCGGCGTTGGTCAGTTTGAAATCCTTGTTCAGCGCGAGTTTCTCGGACGAGGAAGAGGCGCCGTATTTTGTTCCGGATGGCCAGAAAGAAGCATTGCTAGTACGGATCAGAAGCCCCCAAGTGGACTCAAAGTCGACGGTGAGTTCATAGATGTTGTTTCCTTTGTCATAAAACTTTTTACAGATGTCTTCTCCGTAGTATAAGTATTTGGCGTTGTCGGTACCTGTGTCTGGATTATCCTCGTCTGCTTTGGTGCCTGTGGAAACGACAAGGATGGGGGAAGGTGCGTTGCTCCAGTCCAGTGTAAATTTCAGCAGTCCTTTCACGGCAGCGGTCTCGTCAGAAACCTGAAACCATTCTGCGGCATTGTATCCGGCTGCTCCTTCTTGGGTGATCATGGCGATTTTGCCTGCTGCGATATCTGTTTTCGGGTCTTCAGAGAAAGAATAATAATTGCGATACGGGCTTTCGGATGATGAACTAGCTTCGGTGAACCACGGGTGGGCAGTGCCGGTGTGGTTCATTACGTAGTCCAGATAAATCTTGATGCCTCGGTTGTGGGCTTCTGTAACCAGACGGTCGAAGTCGCTTTCTGTGCCGAGCTGCGGATTGACTTTGGTGTAGTCTGTGACGTCATATCCGTGATAAGACATACAGGGGTGGATGGGAGAGAGCCAGAGGGCTTTCACGCCTAGTTGGTTGAGATAGTCCAGCTTTTGGGTGACGCCATTCAGGTCTCCATATCCGTCTCCGTCGCTGTCGGCGAAGGAATAGAGCAGTAATTGGTAGGAGATGTCTGCCCGTTTGGTCTCGTCCCATGTGTCGGGAGAGGCGGTAAGTGCGGTCCATTGCCCTTCGACGGGCGGTTCGGGTTCCGGAGCAGGGTCGGTGATATTTTTGTCATCGCTGCAAGCGGTCATGAATGCCATGAGCATTGACAACCACAAAAGAGATAAAAAGTGGAGATGTTTATTCATAATGATGATGTATTAAAGACAATAAGTGTAGTTTCTTAAAAAACAGTAGCCGCCCCGATTTCATTGTATTCGCGACGGCCATTCCCTGTTTCCTTGATTTCTTGTAGTATTATTCGATACGGCCTGTTCCGTTGCCGAAGTTCAGATAAACCTTTTGTCCGGTTTTACCTTGTACCGCAGCTTGGTCACCGCCGTTGCCCCGATAAGCTATTTGTCCGTCGAAGATGATAAACTCTGTTTTCCACCAGTCGCCGGCAGAGACAGCTTTCGGATTTACGCAGATTCGTACTGCGCCATCTTTCAGGAATGCCGGAGAAACAAATTCACCATCAGCCGTTCCGGGCACGGTAAATAAGTCCTGTTCTACCAGTTGCGCATCCCAACCGTTGTATGAGGTATCGCCCATCAGATATACATTCGGCTTTTCAAATTCTATCACTTTATCATCACCGATAACGGAGACGTATACTAAGTACCAGCCGGCTATACCGACTTTCAAATTGCCGCCCTCGTCCGATAATCCGGCAAGGTCTTTGGATTCCTGTGAGATAGCATCTACAAAACCGAAGTCATTGCCCCAGTTGGCTTGCGGTGCAAATTTCACCTGATCGTTAGCAGCGAAATAGAAGATTCCCCAGAAAGTTCCTTTCGTTCCGTTGACCGGAACAAGTGCTTTCCAAGCATTCGGATCACCGGCAGGAGTTCCCCAGTTGTATGCGCTGCCAGTCATGTAAAGTTCGGTGGGCGCACTGTTGTCTTTCACTGTAAAACGGTAGTTGAAGGCATCGAACGAGATTTTGATTTTACCGTCCAGTGCTGTATTAATGGCTCCTGCATTCGTCCAGCTAACAAAATTATCACCGGAGTCATCACCATCTACACTACTTCCCAAGGCTTTGGTCCAGTCTATGTCGTTTCCGTTAATAGCTGAAGCCGGGAAAATCTTGAAGTTCGAAGTACTTTCTATTTCTGCTTCCAGTATATACAGGTTTTCATCGAGAGCGTCCTTCTTCATCTGTTGGGCACTGTTACCGTCCCAGCCTGTGAAATCACCGACTATATAATAGCCGTCGGGATCAACAGCCGGAGTTGTGGCAGGCTGCAAGGTGATGCTTACTTCATTTCCCACCAGTTGAATACCTTCACCGGAAGGAGTTACGGCAGAAGCATTGATAGAGATTTTCAATTCACGTACCACGCTTGCACGGCTTTTGTAGGCTTCCTGCGTCACACTGTCCAGTTGTGCCAAGGCTACTTTAAAGACATGGTCTTCCGTCATGGAAAATGGAATGGTGTGATTCTCATTCAGTGTCAAAGAGTTGACAGCGATCTTACTGCCTTCTTCGGCTGTGGTCGAGCTTAACTTTGCGATTTCTACGGAATCGGCTGTGGCCGCGTCCATGACGATGCTGGCGTCCTTGCCTGCTGTGAAAGTTGCAGTCAACTGTCCCGCCGACTCTTCCTGGGGATTGGACTGGGGATCAGCCCAGTCCTTGAAATCTTCATTACAGGCAGAAAATCCGATTGCTGCCAGAAACATCCCTGTGTATATTAAATGTTTTTTCATGATGAATCGTTCTTTTTAAAGTTAATTACTTCTTTTCTCCTGTACCTGCCGTGAAGTTCAGATGGATCACATTGCCGGCTGAACCCTGTATGGAATAACCGTCTCCCTTTTCTGTCCAACTGTCAATAAGGTTGAAATCACGATAGAAGATTTCACCGTCGTGGAGTGTAAACTCAGTTCTCCACCAGTCGAGGTCTGTCTTGAAGCACATACGGACTTCTCCGCTTGCAGTCATGGCAGGAGATACGAAGTTGCCGTCTTTGGTAGCGGGAACCGCAAACTTCCATTCGTCGGTGAATGCCCACGAACCGCCGGTGGTGTTACCGAACAAATATACTTCAGCCGGATAGAAGGTAATGGTAAACTGATAATCATCCCCTTTGACAGCCGCTTTGACGTAGAAGAGATACCATCCGGCGTTTTCTACGACGAAGTTGTCACTGCCGCTGACTCCTGCTCCGGCTTTGTCGGTAACCGTCACGCGGTTGTCGTTAATACCGATATACTCGTTTTCCTTTGTTCCGAACTTGAACTCGGAGTTGGCATCGAAGTAAATCATTGAATAGAACTGACCGTCCATACCGTAGACACCCGCCATTGGTTTCCATACTTTCCAGTCGGCATCCAGCATGGAACCTACAATGAACATCGTCTTGGGAGGTGTCAATGAGCTGGTGCTCTTGGAAATCAGAACGTTGGGCAACTCAATCACATTGGAAAGACATACTCCTTTTCCACTGCTTGTGATGTTGGCTTTCAGGCGGATATATACAGCTACCGGTTTGGTAGGGAGTTCTGCCTGCTCTCCGTTCACGGCCGTCCACAAGTCGAGAAGCGCATTGTTGAGTTCGGAAGCATCCACATTGATCTTTGCTGTCGGGGAGGTGCTTTCCAACACTGTATAGTTGGCTTTGCTCTCATCTGTCGCTTCTAGGAAATCCTGTTCAAATGAAGCTTGTACCGTGTAGGTGGTAGCTGCCGGAAAACCGTAGTCCGGTTGCGAACAAGTGAGTTCTACAGTTTGGGCATTCTTCAGGTCATATACATTGTTGGCTGCATACGCGGGCGTATTGAGCGTGAATGTATCGGGTTCGTTCAGGATCGGATTGCTGTCATTGTCTGTTTCGCAGGCTGTAAATAGAGGCAGTGCGAAGGTGACAGCGAGTAATATGTTGGATATTTTTTTCATAATGGCATTCTTTTATATAAGGATGAACTCTTGGTTATTTATAGCCTTCATTTTGTGACATATTCCTGTTATTGTTGATATCCGATACAGGGATAGGATATTTGTTGTAGTATGAAGCGACAGATGTTCCGTTCATTGCTCCACCTTTCCAGTCCCAAAGATATTTATTGGTTGTGAACATACCGAAACGAACCAAGTCTGAACGACGGCGACCTTCCAGATAGAACTCGCGTGCCCATTCGTCGATAAGTTCCTGTTCGGTTACGGTTTGTACCTTTCTTGTGCAGTTGGCGCGTTTGCGAAGTTCATTGATGTCTCCTGTGGCGTCTCCTCCCTGGCGGAAAATGGCTTCCGCACGTGTCAGGTATGCTTCTGCCAGACGGAACAAAGGAATGTCTGTGTCAGGATAAGTAGCATGGCTGACAGGTTTTCCGTCAGAGCGGTAATTCTGCCATTTTACAATCGACAAGCCATCGGTGAATCCGCTGATCGCATCTGTCTGAATCTTGCGTCTGCCGCCTCCTACACCAGAGTATAGCAAGGCACGGTCGTCACCGGCAGCTTTGATCATGTCTTCTGTTCTGATGCCATATTCTGCATCGAAAGCATCGATCTGCTCATCTGTATCTAAGCCTTTGGTCGGAATCTCAACATCGGCGGGCAGCATCGGCACATCTTCGAGATTGGAGAAGAACTTCTTTACCATTGTGGCACGGGCAAAGATACAGGACCAACCGTTCGTTGTTCCCATACGGGGCATACCGGCTACACGAGTACCACAAACCAGATAAGTTGAACCGCCATAGTTACGTGTCTTTACTCCATCCTGACGGATAGGCAGAATGATTTCCTGCATGGCATTTTCATTCTCGTCGTTATCGGCCATAAACAGTTCGCTGTAATTTGTACATAGCTTATATGCTGAGCCAATCACTTTGCTGGCATATTCTTCCGCTTTTGCATAATCGGTTTGTCCAGTATATACGCCTGCGTTCAGGTACAAACGTGCGCGGAGCAACCAGTTGGCGGCTTTGTCTGCACGTCCGAAGGGAGCCTGACGAGGTTCATACATATCACCTTCAATTTCGTTCAGTTCATTCTGAATGTAGGTATAGAGTTCCGTACCTTTCTTCTCGACAGGCAAGTCATTGTTAAAGTGTTCCTTGAACGGAGCTTTACCGAACAAATCGAGGAAGTACCAATAATGGAGGGCACGCAGGAAACGTATTTCCGCACGTTGGCGCAGTGTTTCTGCATCTGTCATGCCTTCGGTCTGGTCGAGGAAGAAGTTGTATTGTGTGATGTCATATCCCAAACGGACGTAAACCCACTCTGTGCGCTGGCTGGAAGGACTCCAGCTAATACTTGTAAGCTGGGGGATGTCCTGATTCTCCTGCCATGCCCAAAGACATTCGTCGGTAGGCAGTTCGTTGCAGTTGAAAGTGGTACGATAGAAACCGGATTCGCCTTCGTCCTGTCCGTCGAGGTCAGGAGAACCGTCGATACCCTTTTGTCCGGTTACACCCAGCATGGCATATCCTTTCACAAATACTCCCTGCTGGTCGAAACTACCTCCTGTCTGAGGGTCGATGGGACTAATATCCAGATCGTTGATACATGAAGTTACTCCCGAAGAGAGAACTGCGATCAGTGCGGCTGAAAATAGCTGTTTGATATATTTTGTTTTCATGATAAATTGATTTAATGAATGTTAGAATTGCAGACTTAAACCTAATAAGAAAGTCATCGCTCTGGGATATGGATTGGCGTCGATACCGCTTTTTACTTCCGGATCAAGGCCTTTGTACTTACTGATAATGAACGGATTCTGTACAGTAGCATATACACGTCCGCCAACACCTTTGTAGGTTTGAGTTTTCCACAGATTCTGGAAAGAATAACCTAACGTGATGTTATCACAACGTAAGAATGATGCATTATGTATAAAATAGTCGCTCATATAGTAATCACCTTGTCCGCTGAAACCGAGTGCGACGGCTTCGGCACTGGTGTTGCTATATGCATTATTGGAGAACAGTCCCGAAGTGCTGACGTTGGCTTTGTTGCTCAGGAAGTCATAGTACACGTAGTTGTTCAGACTGGCACGTAAGGAGAAGCTGAAGTCAAAGTTCTTATACTGCATTTTGGAGGTCAGTCCCATCAAAACATCGCCTGCCGGTTTTTTGTAGATATATTTGTCTCCGCTGTCTATTGTTCCGTTTCCGTTACGGTCAACAAACATATTTTCAATAGGTTTGCCATTTTCGTCGTATACCTGCTGGTAAACGTAGAAAGAGTTGGCTGCGTAACCTACTTTATGCGCCTGTACCTTGGTATTGTTACCTCTGGAAATCTTATCGCCTGCTTCTACGTAATAATCGCTGTCGTCGCCACCTGTCAACTTGGTGATTTCATTGTGGTTCCATGTAATGTTATAGCTGAGGTCCCAGGTGAAGTCCTTAGTCACAATCGGTTTGGCGTTGATGGAAAATTCCATACCGTAGTTTTCCAGTGAACCGATATTCTGTGTCATCTGGGCATTGAAGTTAGTTCCTACGGGGATCTTAACGCTGTTCAGCAGGTCATCCGTTTTACGGAAGTATCCGTCGATACCGCCTGTGATTCTTCCATTCAGGAATCCGAAGTCCAGGCCGGCATTCCATGTGGTCGTTTTTTCCCATTTAAGATTTTCATTGAAAGCCTTCGGGCGGGAAGTAGAGTAATACGTATCGCCAAAAGGATACTGGGCATACTCGTTATTGACTACATACAGAGGAAGATAAGCAAAATCATCACCTATGTTTTGCTGACCGGTAATACCCCAGCCTAAACGCAATTTCAGATCAGACAGGACATTTACATCTTTCAGGAAGTTTTCTTCTTTAATCTTCCATCCCAGTGCCAATGACGGGAATGTACCCCAACGGTTATCTTTGGAGAAACGTGACGAGCCATCCCAACGCATGGTAAAGGTAAACAAGTAACGGTTCAGCAGGGAGTAGTTCAGACGGCCGAAGTAAGACTCGATGGCGGATGAACCGCGTGAGCTGTTGGCTTTGGCGGTAGTGGCGTCTCCGGCATTCAATTCGTGAACCGAGTTGAAGAGGAAGTTGGTACGGCTTCCGTCCAAAGATTCCCAGTTGTTTTCTTGCGCTTCGTGACCGGCCATGACCGAAACGTTGTGCTTGCCGAAAGTACCATTGTAAGTAAGGTAGGTCTTCAAAGTCCAGTTACTTCCGTTACCTGCCGAGCGGCTTGCCGAAGATTGTTGTTTGAAGAATTCATAGTCGTAGGAAGGAGTGAACCGATAACCGGTGTTGTAGTTGTAGTTGGCTGCATACTCTGTGCGGAACACCAATCCTTTCCATAATTTGATGTCAGCAAAAGCATTGACGTAAACCTGTGTACTGCGGCTGTAGTTTTCGTTTTGGATAAGGTCGGAGAGGGGATTGGAGAAGTAAGTTCCATACATATTCTCCGTCTGCATACCGAAACTTCCGTCCGGATTGCGGGCGGGTACCTCGGGAAGCTGGTTCAGGGCATTATAGATGGCACCCGAACCGTCTACGCTGTTGGTTTGTTTGGTACGTGCCACTGAAGCACGCAAGCCGGTAGTGAGCCATTTGTTAATATCGTTGTCCATGTTGACACGGAAAGAGAAACGTTCGAAATCGGAACCGAACACGATACCGTCTTGTTGCAGGTAACCGCCCGATAAGGAGTATTTCATGTTTTGCGAACCGCCGGAAATGTTTATTTGATGGTTGTGCATCGGTGCTGTGCGGAAGATTTCGTCCTGCCAATTGGTTCCTTCACCAAGGAGTGTGGGATCTTTAAACTCCTCGCGTTCACCGAAACCGATTGTGGCAGCGCGGAGGTTCTGATAAACGGCATATTCGGGAAGCGACAATGTTTTCAACTTCTTGGGAAGTTGCTGGAGGGCATAGTAACCTTCGTAGGAAACTTTGGTCTTGCCCGTTTCGCCCTGACGGGTAGTGATAAGTACCACACCATTGGAGGCGCGGCTACCGTAGATGGCAGTGGCAGAAGCGTCCTTCAAAACCTCCATAGATACGATGTCCGATGGGTTGATGGAACTGAGTACACTACTGTTACCGTTATTGTTACCCGATATGGCTACACCGTCGATGACGTAGAGCGGTTCGTTGCCGTTCAGGGAGTTGATGCCACGGATACTGACGGAGATACCGCCACCCGGAGTACCGGAGTTCTGCGTTACTTGTACACCGGCGGCGCGTCCTTGCAAAGCTTGGTCGAGCGAGGTGACTACGGATTTTTTCAGTTCGTCACCCGTCACGCTGACCACGGAACCGGTCAAGTCACTGCGTTTCATCGTACCGTAACCTACAACTACTACTTCGTCCAACATTTCGTTGTCCTCTTGTAATTGCACGTCTATACGGCTGTTTTTTCCGACCTTTATTTCTTTGGAACGGTAGCCGATGTAGGAAACAATCAAAGTCTGCCCTTGTCCTGCTTGGACGGAATAACGTCCGTTGAGGTCGGTGGTACCACCGGCTTTGGTCTCTTTTACTATAACGGTGGCTCCTACAAGTGGTTCACCGTCCGATTCTGACTGAACGATACCGGAAATCATTTTACTTTGTCCGTACATGGAGATTGTACCCCAAAACATCAGCACAATGGCAAGCAATTGCTTTAATTTTGCCCATTGCCATTGTGGACGTACATTTGCGCGTAACTTCATAATACTTTAATTTAAGATTTAAAAATATAAGAAATGACTGATTTGAAAGTCA
>OHQX01001058.1_pt1 | contig 9693 bp, 4 predicted proteins | sample 1578251 | NCBI WGS metagenome assembly OHQX01 (sample SAMEA3879507, study PRJEB24766) | human gut metagenome | biome: human-associated habitat; feature: feces | place: USA | collected 1985/1987
GTCTAACACTATTTTTTGATGAACTTATGAATCATTTTAACTAATTTGCTTTTTAGAATCCTTATCCATACCAATATCCCCACGTAATCAAGTTCTTTTTATATAAAAAGATTTATGAATATGCTTTAATGCGTAAATCAAATAGTTCAAAACATCGCTATATATAAATGATAAATGTGATGTGTTTTTCGTTTTTTCGCATCATTGAGATATATTATATACAAGTACGGCATTAATATGATTAAGAGTTAATGCTTTGAATAATTACTAAATAGATATTTAAAACTTTGCAAAAATATAAATGCAAATGTTTTAATGTTTATTTAGTAATTTTTAATTCGATTGATGATAGAATTTCTAAATTAATTCATATGTTTGCAAACAAATCCAAATAATAGAGCTTATGAAAAGAAATTATTGCTTATCATTAGTGTTGCTTGCATTGTTTGGGGTGTCTGCACCTTTTGCTGCTAATGCAGCTGTTGAAAGTGTGCTAAGTTCCCAAAGTACTCAGCAAGCCAAGAAAATCACAGGTAAAGTTTTAGATGCGGCAGGCGAACCCATCATCGGCGCCAGCGTGTTAGTAAAAGGTTCTGGTACCGGCGCTGTGACGGATATTGATGGAAATTTTTCTGTAGAGGCGCCGGTGGGTAGCACATTGGAGGTATCTTTCATTGGCTACAAAACAGTGACATTGAAGGTGACGAACGCCACTACTTATACTGTGAGTTTGCAAGATGACTCGCAAGCGCTGGACGAAGTGGTTGTGACGGCAATGGGTATCAAGAAAGAGCGCAAGGCTTTGGGATATTCAATGGAGGATGTGAAGTCGGATGAATTGATGAAGATGAAAACTGCCAATCCTATTTCATCCCTTTCGGGGAAAGTGGCCGGTGTGAATGTTACTCAGTCATCCGGTGCTGCTGGTGCGGGCGCTCAGATTATATTGCGTGGAGGAACGTCGGGTGCTGAAGGCAAAGACAATCAGCCGCTCTTTGTGGTGGATGGTGTTATTTTTGATAACTCTTCATCAGTGGTGGGCAATTCGGCTTTCGATGGTTCCATGCGTTCTGCCTCTACTACTTCCAATCGTTTGATGGATATAAACCCCGAAGATATAGAAAGTATGTCGGTGCTCAAAGGCCCTGCAGCTGCCGCTTTATACGGTTCACGTGCAGCCAACGGAGTTATTCTTATCACTACCAAGAAAGGTAAAGAGGGCGTGGTTGAAGTGAATATCAATTCTAAGTTTACTGCTTCATGGGTAAAGAGCCTGCCGCAAACGCAACGCCAATATGCCCGTGGATATATGGAAGACCAATATGATTCAAAGAAGAACTATACTGGTACTGTGTTTAATGACTTTGCTTATACTTCGTGGGGAGAGAAGTCGAACGCAGCTACTTATGATAACATAGGTGATTTCTTTCAAGGCGGAAACATTTTCGATGAAAGTGCCAGCGTAGCCGGGGGTACCAAGAACAGTAAATTCTATCTTTCAGGGTCTTACTATGATCAAGTAGGTGTTGTACCCGAAACAGGATACAAGAAATATGCTTTCCGTTTCAATGGTGAGCAGAAGGTGGGGATTTTTACCTTTAACGCCAGTGCCGCTTATAGCGATGCTCATACAGACCGTACTTTGACGGGTGCCGGGCTTTATAATTCGAGTGGTAATGGTGCTCTTTATGGTGTGTACAACTGGTCTCCTTTCGACCGAATGACCCACTATCAGAACGAGGATGGTACCCGTTATCGTTTGTTTGGCGATCGTCTTGATCCATGGGACGAACGCGACAACCCCTATTGGATTGTCAATCGTAACCACATGTATGACGACATCGACCGTTTCAATGGGATGCTCAGTATAAAAGCCGATATTGCCAAATGGTGGTTTGTTTCTTATAAAATAGGTATTGACCGTTATACCCAAACTGCTTCCAACCGTTTGGCTGCCAATGGCGTGCTTAAACAAGTGTGGCAAAAAGGTATGATGAGTGACAACACCCAGCAGTTCCGCTATATGAGCCATGACTTTATGTCGAACATGAGCCATAAGTTCGGTGATTTCGATTTGAATCTTTTGTTGGGTGCCACAATGGACGAAACCAAGACAGACCGTAGCTCGATGATGGCTTGGAACTTTTCCGTTCCTGATTTCTTCTCATACGCCAATGCCAGTAAAGACAATAAGCAATTCACACATGCAGCTACTAAGAAACGTTTGGTAGGAGCTTTTGGAGAATTCCGTGCATCATGGAAAAATATGCTCTATCTCACTGTGAGCGGTCGTAATGACTGGACTTCTACTCTTCCTCTTGAAAACCGTTCGTACTTCTATCCTTCGGTAAGCGGTTCATTCGTATTTACTGAAGCCTTGCAGCGACTCGGTTGGCTGGATGACAGTGTGCTCAACTTTGGTAAATTGCGTGCATCGTGGGCCAAGGTAGGTAAAGATACCGGTGTGTACGAATTGGAAACTGCCTTATGGCCTACGGGTACCTATCTTGACGGTACGGTAGGTGTGGGAAATACTTGGACACGCGGTAATGACAAACTGAAACCGGAAATGACCAAGTCTACCGAAATAGGCGTGGAATTGAGTTTCTTCAAAAACCGCCTGCACATAGACTATGCTTACTATACCAACGATTCATATAATCAGATTCTTGCTCCTCGCGGTCCGCAATCTACCGGTTACATCTTTTGGAGTATCAATGCGGGCAATGTGTATAACAAAGGTATGGAACTCTCTATTTCGGGAACTCCCATACAGACTAAGGACTGGACATGGGACATTGGCTTGAACATGGCAGGTAATCGTGGTACTTTGGACGGGCTTCCCGAAGGTATGGGCGTGATGTATGTTACCGATGTGCAATATGCCGGTATGCAGGCAGCCTCGTTCAGCGGTGGAGATTTTATGGGTATTGCCGGTACCAAATGGAAACGTAATGACGCCGGTGAGGTGATACTCGACAAAAACGGTATGCCTACTTATGACAAAACCCTTGTAGCAGTAGGTAATCGTGAGTCATCGTTTACCGGTGGATTGAACAACACCCTTACTTGGAAGAATTTTACTTTCAATATGCTATGGGAATTCCGTGTAGGTGGCGATGTGGTCAACGGTACTCAATATGCTATGGATAACAGCGGTGTGAGCCAGTTCTCTGCCGATGTACGCAATCGTTCTCTCACTGTAACGGGTGTCAATGCCAATGGTGACCCAGTGACCAATACTTGGGAAGCCGATAAAACCTATACTTTTAATGGAGTACAAATGAGTGGCTACAACATCATTAAGGATTACTATCAGAACTATTATTCTAAGGAGTCAGCCAACTATATTACCGATGTCAACTCTTTGCGTTTGCGTTCTGTTTCATTGAGCTATGAGTTTCCTAAAACGTGGCTTTCCAAGATTGGATTTGTAAAGCGTGCTTCGGTATCGGTAGCTGCTACCAATCTATTGCTCATCACCAATTACGACGGTGATCCTGAAGTGGCTGCCGCCGGTGCGGGTGTAGGTGGCTCATCATCAGTAGGATTTGACTACTGCGGTGTACCTGCCACTTCTACCATGTCGTTTGGCTTGAATCTTACTTTCTAACTCTTAAAAAACAGAAGCAATATGAAATTATTCAAATCTATGATATTATGTAGTGTGGGTGCCCTTATGACTTTGTTCTCGGGGTGTAGTGACTGGCTCGATGTAAATGTCGATCCCGAAAATCCCACAGCCGGAAATGCGACCTATGATTCACGATTGGCACATATTGAATTTTATACCAACAGTGCCACTCAGTTTGCTGCTTGGCGTTCCAGTATGTCTATGGGCGATTGGACACGCTATTATGACGGCGGTACTTATTGGAGCATGTCTTATTGGAGTCCTCAGACCGGTGCCGTTACCACTCCCTACCAATGGTGGTTCTGTGGAGCTGCTGTAAATATTCCATTTTTGATTGACAAGGCTACGGCAGCCGAGGCTTGGCATTATGTGGGTGCAGCTCGCGTAATTCGTGCCTATGGTTTTATGCTTATGACAGACCTTTATGGAGAAATGCCTTACAAGTCGAGTGAGGCTGAAGCCGGTGTTACTCCTACCTATAATGACGGAAAAACAATCTATTTGGGCTGTTTGGCCGATCTTGACACCGCTATCGAGATGTTCCAAAAAGAGCAAGGGTCTGCGACAGCTTCGTTGGCTGTAGGCGATATTTGGAACGGTGGTAGTGTAGACAAGTGGCTTAAATTGGCATACTTACTTAAAGCACGTTACATTAACAAGCTTATTAAAAAGGGTGAAGGCAGTTATCTTGAAGGGAAATACGATGCCGCAGAAATCTTGGCTTGTCTTGACAAGGCTCAGCAAAGCAATGCCGACAATACCGTATTCAATCATATTGATGCCAATAATTCGCATGATGTATTGGGATGGGATGAACCGGTTGATTATTCACCGCTCTTTTCTGTATGTGGCATGAATGCCGGCTATATGCCTACCAAGATGCTTTACGATAATCTGACAAATTTTGCCGGAAGTGGAATAGAAGATCCGCGTGCCGATAAGATTTTACCTTGGGCATATTCGAAGCAATCAAGTAATTCACCCGCAGAGGTGAAGTTCAAAAACGGTTGGCGTCGTTCTATGGGTGTAGACATGATTGGCAATGATAGTCCCAGCCTTACCGGCGGACCGTTGCGCTCGAACTTCTCGGCAGCTAAAGGTTGGTGGATTGACAGTGAATCTTCTACCCGTAAGGGGGACACTATTTATGTAGAGTGTACCAGTCAGTGCAAAGCTTATCAAGGACGTCCTGATTTACTTTATCGTCGCGATGGCACTGATGCCTCTCGCGAATCGGGAACTTTCTATACTCGCGTGTCTTCTCCCACCTATATTGGAACCTATGCCGAAGCTTGTTTCATACGTGCTGAAGTACTCTTTAACCAAGGTAATAAAGGAGCGGCTTTTAATGCTTATAAGAAAGGTATTGCAGCCAGTATCGACGGTATGAACGATAAATTGAAAGTGTGGTGCCGTGAAGATGCCAATTTGGAAGCATGCCCCTCGTTCTCTCCTATGACGCAAACCGACATTGACAACTATTTGAACAATGGTATCGGCACTGAAGAGAATATTACTTTGGGCAAGATTCTTACTCAAAAGCGTTTGGCATTGCATTTTTCCATGGAAATTTGGAACGATATGCGTCGCTACGATTTTAATCCGGAGCTTTTCTTAGGCTGGGGTATTCCTGCACGCTATGGCGTTGATGCTACTGCCCAAAAGAATATTCCGCAAGGTAAACAGTTCCGTCGTTGGCAGCAATGCAGTCATGAACTCAACTACAATACGGCCAATCTGCAAGCTATCGGTGCCACTGTTCCGGGAGCTGATACTTCAATTGCACTTTGGAATGCTGCCGAGGACGTATGGACTTTACCCGTATGGTGGGACAGTGCCCAAAACTAATTTTTCATTGCATTTTATTTTGTGATACAAATTCATTATCTTTACGCCCAAAATGTGGATTTTAAGATATAGTTAAGATATTGAAGGCTCTAATGGTCTTCATTCATAGATGATGATTGGAACAGCCGGTTCGTGAGAATCGGCTGTTTTTTTGTTTCGTTTGTTTGCATATCAACGGCGGTAATATGTTACTTTTGCCCTAAAACCGAAGATAGGCTGCACCTCAGCATAAAAAATGGACAAGTTCATTTTATTTTGCATTCGGTTTGTACTATCTTTGCGAGAAATAGCTGAGATGGTGTGAACTGTCTTTGCAAAGATTAGTCTATATATGGAACAAAGCAAGAAATTTATCTCTCCGGGGGCATGGTTCTCCATGACTTATCCGGTAGACTGGAATGAATTCGAGGACGGGGAAGGCTCTTTCCTTTTTTATAACCCCAATGAGTGGACCGGTAATTTTCGCATTTCGGCTTTCAAAGGGAATGCTACATATGGCAAGGACTCCGTGAAGCAAGAGTTACGGGAAAACTCCTCTGCCATTCCGGTTAGGATAGGCCGGATGGAATGTGCATATAGTAAGGAGATGTTCGAGGAAGAAGGTGCGTACTATACTTCCCATTTATGGATAATGGGCGCGGATGAAGTTGCCTTTGAATGTTCGTTTACGGTGAAGAAAGGAGAGCCGGTTGCAGAAGCGGAGAAGATTATCGCTTCGCTGGAAACGCGGAAGGATGGAGTGAAGTATCCAGCGGAGATAATTCCGGTGCGCCTTTCGGAAATCTACCAGATTAATGAAGCATACGAGTGGGTGGATACTACTATAAAGGAATTGTTGAAGAAGGATTTCCAGGGAGCTGAGGAAGACATTGCCAAGATGCAGCAGATGATGGAAGAAAGCAACATCGGTCCTAAGAAGAAGGATGCATGGCTGGCTTTTGGCATCGCGCTTTGTGTTATTTTCGCCAATGAAGTGGACGGTATGGAATGGCGTACCTTGGTGGACGGAAACCGGGAAGCGCCCATATTGCTGAACACGTCTACCGGTGAATGGATAGACCCCATGAAGCTGGTTTGGAGCAAAGTAAAGGCAGGAGGTAAAGTGAATCTGCCGGAGATATACAGCTCCTTGTTCTAAGGTCCGGTCATCTCGGTACTGTGATTTTCAACTTTCAATTTTCATTTTTCAACTATTAAAGCATTGGCAGCAGTAAATTCAATTCTTCAGGTGGAAAACTTGACCAAGTCGTTCGGTGACTTGGTACTATTCGAAAATATTTCTTTGGGCTTGTCCGAGGGACAGCGTGTCGGGTTGATAGCCAAGAACGGCAGTGGCAAGACGACATTGCTCAATATCCTTTCCGGCAAGGAAGGGTATGACAATGGCACCATTTCCTTCCGTCGTGATTTGCGTGTGGGTTATCTGGAACAAGACCCGCAATATCCCGAAGAGCTGACCGTGCTCGAAGCGTGCTTCCATCATGGCAACAGTACTGTCGAGTTAATCAAGGAATATGAACGTTGCATGGAAACGGAGGGGCATCCCGGCTTGGACGAAATTCTGGTGCGTATGGACCATGAAAAAGCTTGGGAGTACGAGCAGAAGGCGAAACAGATTCTGTCTCAACTTAAAATACGTGATTTCAGTCAGCACGTAAAACATCTGTCCGGCGGGCAGTTGAAGCGTGTGGCACTTGCCAATACCCTTATCACTGAACCCGATTTGCTGATACTGGACGAGCCTACCAACCACCTCGACCTCGATATGACGGAGTGGCTGGAGGAATATCTCCGCCGGAACAACCTCAGCTTGCTGATGGTGACGCACGACCGTTATTTCCTCGACCGGGTATGCTCCGAAATCGTAGAGATAGACAACCGGCAGATTTATCAGTATAAAGGCAATTACAGTTATTATCTGGAGAAACGCCAAGAGCGTGTCGAGGCGATGAACGCCGACGTGGAGCGTGCGAAGAATCTTCTCCGTACGGAACTGGATTGGATGCGCCGCCAGCCGCAGGCACGGGGCACGAAAGCGAAGTACCGTATCGATGCCTTTTATGAGCTGGAAAAGAAAGCGAAGCAACAACGGGATACTGGAAAGGTGAACTTGGACGTGAAGGCTTCTTACATCGGTTCGAAGATTTTCGAGGCGGTGAATGTAAGCAAACGTTTCGGTGATTTGAAGATTACGGAGGATTTCAACTATATTTTCGCCCGTTACGAGAAGATGGGTATTGTCGGGAATAACGGTACGGGCAAATCTACCTTTATCAAGATGCTGATGGGGGAGGTGGCTCCCGATAGCGGCCATTTCGATGTGGGCGAGACCGTTCGCTTTGGCTATTATAGTCAAGATGGCTTGAAGTTCGATGAGCAAATGAAAGTGATCGACGTGGTGCAGGCGATCGCCGAATACGTGGATTTGGGTAACGGACAGAAGATGGGAGTGTCCCAGTTTTTGAACTATTTCCTGTTCACGCCGGAGAAACAGCATAATTACGTTTATAAATTGAGCGGTGGCGAGAAGCGTCGCCTCTATTTATGTACGGTATTGATGCGTAGCCCGAACTTCTTGGTGCTCGATGAGCCGACCAATGATCTGGATATCGTGACCTTGAACGTATTGGAGGAATACCTTCGTAACTTCAAGGGGTGCGCTATCGTTGTTTCCCACGACCGTTACTTTATGGATAAGGTGGTAGATCACCTGCTGGTTTTCCGGGGTAACGCTGATATCAAGGATTTCCCCGGCAACTATACGCAGTACCGGGATTGGAAAGATGTGCAAGACCAACTGGAAAAAGAGGCGGAGGCTGCTTTGCAAGCGAGACAAAACCCGGCTCCGGAGAAACCGTCTCGTCCTGTTAATGAGCAAAAGAAAAAACTCACTTTCAAGGAGCGGAAAGAGTTCGAGGCACTAGAGGAGGAGATACCGGCTTTGGAGGCAGAGAAAGCGGAGTTGGAGACCGCTATGAGCAGTGGTACTTTGTCTACGGACGAGCTTATGGCTAAATCTCAACGGATCACCCAGGTCATGGAAGAGATCGACGAGAAAACGATGCGCTGGCTGGAGTTGAGCGAGCTGGCATAAGTAATAAAGAGGAATGAGCGAGACTAAACCTGTACTTTGGAACCGGAATTTCGTCCAATGTTGTATCTCTTACTTCTTGATGAATTTCGCCTTTTATATGTTGATGCCTACTATGCCGGTCTATCTGGTGGAAGAGTTGGGCATCAGCACGTCCGAGGTGGGGATGGTCTTGTCTAGCTATACGATCGGCTTGCTGTGCGTGCGCCCGTTCTCGGGGTATCTGGTAGATTGTTTCTCCCGCAAACCGTTATATGTATTCGCCTTCACGATATTCGCCTGTCTGTTCGCCGGTTATTGGTTTGCGATGACGGTCTATACGATCATGGCGGTTCGTTTCATCCAAGGCGGGTTCATGGGACTGACCTCTGTTTCCGGCAATACGATTACGATAGACGTAATCCCTTCCAAGCGAAGGGGAGAAGGCATGGGCTTTTATGGATTGACGATTAATCTCGCTATGTCTTTGGCTCCTTTGGTAGCGGTCGGGCTGTACGATCGGCATGGTTTCTTCTGGATCATAGGGGTCGCTTTGGTGATCGCGTTGGTCGGGATCGGCTCCGTCGGGCTGATCCGTTATCCGAAACGGGAGAAAGTGCCTCGTCCGGCCTTCTCGTTGGATCGTTTTATCTTGGTGAAAGCGCTTCCTGCGGCCTTGGCCTATTTGCTGGTCGCTATACCTTATGGGATGTTGCTCTCGTTCGTGGTATTATATGGTAAAGAGATCGAGGTGCCGGACCCCGGCTACTTCTTTATATGTATGGCGATCGGTGTAGGGACGGCCCGTTTGATTTCCGGACGGTTGGTGGACCATGGCAAGATTCATGTCGTGTCCATCGTATCCTTGGTCTCTTTAGCGATCTCGTTTTCCGTGTTCGCTACCGTACATACATCGTTTGTCTTTTTTGCTTGCGCCTTGGCGATCGGTATCGGTTTTGGCGTGAGTGTACCGGCTTTTCAATGTCTTTTCGTGAATGTCGCTCCGCACCATATGCGCGGTACGGCTACCTCCACCTACTTGACCTCTTTCGATTTCGGGATGGGGATCGGGATGTTATCCGCCGGCTTTATCGCTACCCGTGCCAACGCTGTGATCTTAGTGTCGCACGACCGTGCCTTT
>OHQX01001077.1_pt1 | contig 9501 bp, 6 predicted proteins | sample 1578251 | NCBI WGS metagenome assembly OHQX01 (sample SAMEA3879507, study PRJEB24766) | human gut metagenome | biome: human-associated habitat; feature: feces | place: USA | collected 1985/1987
ACAAAAATGTTAATTGGGGAATAAGATATAAGAATCATGATTAAAAAAGAAGAGTTCATTTTGAACTCTTCTTTTTTGTGCTTTTTTATTTGAATGATTTTAGTTGTTTACACGATGATGAGACATCGGTGAGCTTGTGGTGAGTGGTAAAAATGTATAACCATTCGCCTGTCCCCACTGGATAATCTGCTCGACCGCATTGACACTGAAATCCTTTATGTCGTGCTGCAATACAACTGATACGTTGTGGCTCTGTACTCCTGAAATGACATTCTGCACTACCTGTTCCGTGCTGATTGGCTTGCTGTTTGCATCTCCGCTCGATACATTCCAGTCACAGTATAAAAGCCCTCTTGCTGTCACATCATTTACGAGCTGTGTCATAATGCCCGGACAGTAATCCTTACTTACAGTATTTGATGAGCCACCCGGGAATCTGATGATTGACGCATCATTTCCTGTCTGTGCCTTTATGATACTGTTCATCTGCTCAAGGTCATCAAAAAATGCCTGCTCACTTGTATATATCTGGTTGTATTTGTGGCTGGCAGAGTGGATAGCCACTGTATGTCCTCTCTTTGCCTCCTCTGCTATCATGTTCTGATAGTCAGGATGTGTATTTGTAACAAAGAAGGTGGCCTTTACATTGTATTTATCAAGCACATCTAATAGCCCCTGTGTATACTTTCCGGGACCATCGTCAAAGGTCAGATAAATAATCTTGTTGCCCGGATTTACCGTGTCTGCCGTGGCAGCCGGATCATACACACTGACCACTCTTGTAGCTGTAGCCTTATTGCCTGATGAATCTGAGACCTCATAGGTCACAGTATACTTTCCTGCCTTATCCTTATCTACCTTATCTCCTGATACCTTGACACTGTCTGTAATGTCTCCGTCACAATTGTCTGTTGCCGTGTATCCCGGATCACTGTACTTATCACCCTTTTTAACTGACATAAAATCATCACCCGAAAGCTTTATCTGCGGTGCAGTGGTATCTGTGACATGCACAGTCCTTTTAACATCGCTCTCATTCTTTGACGAGTCAGCGACACTGTACTTTATCTCATAGTCTCCCGGCTTTGAAGTATCGACAGCTCCTGTGACAGATACCTTGTCTGTCAAATCCCCATCATAGTTGTCTGTTGCCGTATATCCCGGGTCACTGAACTCGCTGCCTGCCTCTACAGTCATCTCAGCATCGCCATTTAATGTAATCTCCGGAGCCTTCTTATCCCTCACTTCAACCTTGATTGTCTGTGTCGCAGTTTTTTTACCATATTGAGCAGTTACCTTTATCTCGTATGAACCTGTCTTTGTCGCATCGACATTACTGTCTATAGTACATTTTATCTCTTTTCCCTTCCGATTTATAAGCCTGGCTCTGACATACGCCTTGATTTTTGGTGCCTCAAACTTTTTGCCATACTCAACAGTAATACCGTTTTTGAACTTGCTGCTGAACTCAATGTGTGAGTCAAAGCATGTGATATATACTATAAACGCCACCACCAGAACTATTGCAGCCGTAAGTATGCCGATAATCATCTTTTTATTTTTGTCCATTTTTCCAATCCTCTTTAGCATTTTATAATTATTCTCTCTATATTATTACTCAAACCTGATAATATTATTTCAAGCAATATCTATTATAGCGTTAAACAATCTTTTTTGCTACTGCAAATTCCTTGAGAATTTCTTAATGTTGGCTTCATATATTTCAGTTGTGTTACAATTGTTTCTTTATCATGAATGCCTCCGGTGCAGTCTTAATAAGTAATTAATTAATTTAATATCTTTGTTACTATTCAGTTCTCAATATGACTAACCACATATCTTTTTGCAGATATTCGCAATCACAAAAATCCCCCGAACAAGTCGGGGGATTTAAAAAGCTTATGCTGTAACAATCATTTTATTACTGCTCCTTACGGTGCATCTCAAATGTCTCCATATGGTAGTTGGCGATGTTGTCACGAATCTTTCTGTCATCTGCTCTGCTTAAGAGATCATCACGGAACTTCTTGGTAGTCACCATGTCATTGTATGAGCTTGGTCCGCCTACGCAGCCGCCCTCACATGCCATTCCCTCAATGAAGTTCTCAGGAAGCTTGCCTGCCTTCATGAGGAGAAGTGCCTTCTTACACTCTGCTGCTCCGTTTGCCTTGCAAACCTTACAATCAACATCCTCGCCTTTTTCCTTCATGCTCTCGATTACGGCTGCTGTAACTCCGCCTGAGTTTGCGAAACGCTTACCGAATACTGAGCCCTCCTGATATGAGGTATCATCAGCCTCAAGCTGTACTCCCTTTGCCTTCATAATAGCACGAATCTCGCTGAAGGTAAGTACATAGTCTGCATTGCCCTCTATCTTCTGATCATGTACCTCTGACTTCTTGGCAACACATGGTCCGATGAATACTGTAACTGCATCAGGATCCTTTGCCTTGATCATTCTTGAAACTGCACACATAGGTGAAACAGTTGTAGAAATCTTGTCAGCAAGCTCAGGATAGTGCTTTCTAACCATATTTACAAATCCAGGACAGCATGATGTAACCTTCTTCTCTCCTGCCTCGTATGCCTCAAGCCACTCGTCAGCCTCGTATGCTGCTGTCATATCTCCTCCGAGCGCTACCTCAACAAAACCGTTGAAGCCAACTGCCTGCATAGCTTTCTTCCAGCTGTTCATAGTGATATTTGCGCCAAACTGTCCCTCTGCTGCAGGTGCAACCATAGCGTATACATGCTTGTTCTCTGACTTGATTGCATCGATTACATCTACGATGTATGTCTTTGATCCGATAGCTCCGAATGGACAGCTGTGGATACACTTACCACATCTGATACATTTGCTCTCATCAATCACTGAAATGCCGTACTCATTGTATGTAATGGCATTTACAGGGCATGAGAACTTACATGGTCTCTTTAAATGAGCGATAGCGTTGTAAGGACATGCCTGTGCACAGCGTCCACACTCCTTACACTTCTGTGGATCGATATGTGAGCGGAGACGTCCTGCCTCAATTGCTCCGAACTTACATGCATTGATACAAGCCTTGCCAAGACAGTTCTGACAGTTCTCAGTAACTGTGTAGCTCGAAATCGGACAATCCTCACATGCTGAGCTGATTACCTGGATGATATTGCCGTCATCGTTTGCGCTTGGTGCTTTACCCTCTGCAAGTCTGACACGTTGACGGATGATTTCTCTCTCCTTGTAGATACAGCAACGGAACTGAGGTGTCGGTCCCGGAATCAGTGTGAATGGGATGTCATCTCTGATCTCATCGAGGTTACCTGCAAATGCAGCCTTTGCGACCTCAAGCAAAACTGCATGTTTGATTTTGATTACGTTTTCGTCAGCGTACATATTATCTCCTTTTCCTTAAAATAATGTATATTTTGTTACCTGATTAATTACATACTTAGAAGAATCATTATACCATGTGACACTTCCCATATCACATGACCTGATTCCTCTAAAAAAATGCTCCTAGTATTTATCTACTAGGAACATTCTACAAAATTTTTTAAACTTTTTCTACCCTTGTATTCATCAAAATACAAAGAATTGTTATTTTTTTCACAATAGCAGCGACTTCAATAAGAATTACTCATGGCGCAGTGCGTCAATAGGGTTCAGGTTCGCTGCCTTGTATGAAGGAAGCATACCGAATATGATTCCGATTGCCATTGAAAAAAGCACCGCAAGTATAGCTGCTGCCGGACTTATCGCTGTCGGCGTGCCGTTTAGCATTGAGATGACCTTAGAGAGTATCACTCCGACCAGCACTCCGACCAGACCTCCAAGGCTTGTGAGCACAACTGCCTCTGTGAGGAACTGTCCAAGTATTGCTCCCTTTCCTGCTCCGATTGCTTTTTTAAGTCCTATCTCTGAGGTACGCTCTGTGACTGACACAAGCATGATATTCATGACGCCGATACCACCGACGAGCAGTGATATTCCGGCTATCCATATAAGCATCATATTGGTTGACTGGCTGAGCTGCTGTATCTGCTTTGCCTGCTCCTGTAAATCCTGTGCCTTGTAGGTCACATCAGAGCCGTCTGTAACATTTAAATTGCTGTTAAGTATCTCCTCAGCAGCCTTTCCCACTGTAGCCATGGTATCCGTGCTGTCTGCCTTAAGCAAAAGGTTCTGCGGCTCATCATAACCAAATATAACCGGCCATGTTCCGCTTGGCACAAATACATTGCCCTGGCTGTCATCATGGGCATACATATAGTAATCATCCATTGAGTTTATTACCAGGTCATAGCTGTCCTTTTCCGTGACTACACCGACTAATGTAAACGGATATCCCTGTATCTCTACTGTCTTGCCGAGCGCGCTCTCTCCTGAAAACAGGCTGCTCTCCACGCTCTCATCAATAAGAGCCACCCTGCGTGCATTTGCATAGTCATTCTTTGAGAAGCCTCTGCCCTTCATGACTACATAGCTTGCAGTATCGAAATATCCGTCATCGACACCTGTTATATTGCCGCCCGAAAGCGCCGTGTTCAGATAATAGACTGCATTGGAAGCCTGTCTTGTACGGTAAAGAGCTGCATTTTTCACATGGTCGAGCTCCTTTATGCTGTCAAGTGTGGCAGCCGATACCTCAGTCACTCCCGCCGGCGCCGTTTCATATGATAAATCCATATCATAGCCATCCTTCTGCAGTGTGACCTTTACGTTATTACTTCCCGAACCTATGAGGTTCTTTTCTATCTGTTCGTTTGTGCCCTGAATTGTGGAAACAATCGCAATAATTGCTGCAATTCCGATGATGATTCCAAGCATGGTCAGAAACGAACGCATCTTATGTGACCAGATTCCCCTAAAGGACAATCTAATATTTTCAAGCATCTTTAATCCTCCCTGCTAAACTAATACATACCATCTTCCGACACCTTGGTTTTCTCGCCCTCCCTGACTCCATACGGGAATGCAATATAGTCATCATTTGTCAGACCTGACTTTATCTCCACATATGAGCCCCAGAGCGACTTGCCTGTTTTGACAGACTGCTTTTTGAGCTTTCCGTTGTCATCCTTGTATATATATGACTGTCCGTTCTCTGTTCTGACATATGACTTGTCGATATATAGTCCGCTGTCAGAGCCCTCCGATGATGTATCTATGGTCAACTCAAGTGAATCGCCCTTTTTGAGATTCTGCGGATTCTCAATGTACGCGGTGTACTCATAGAATGAGGAGTTTGGATTGCTGTCTCCATAATAGTTTACGCTGTCTGACGGCACATTGCTTATCTCGGATATCGTGCCCTCATAGGTATCACCTGTCATGTAGTTGACTGCTGATACGCTCTGTCCTATTTTTACCGTATCCAGATCCAGCTCACCGATTGTTCCGCTGATATACAGTCCCGATGCTCCCGAAAGCTGCAGGAAAGGTGTACCGTCCTTCGGTGGATTGGCAGGATCACAGACTGTTGTCACAATTCCATCCTTCTTTGCATATACCACGCCATCCTCAAGCTCGCTCTGAAGCTCCTTTAAATCAGCCTGTGCAATTCTCTTTTGTAAATCAACATCGGCAACACTTCTGGTCTGCTCCTTTATGGCATCCTTAAGCTCATCTGCAGTGTATGTCTTTTCTTCTGCCGCGTTATCAGCTTCTGTCTGTGCGGTCTGTTCTGTGGCACTGGCTGTTTTGGTATCTGACGACTCACTTCCTGCTGTATCATCAGACGCATCTCCTGCTGTAGTTGTGCCTGCAAGGAAAAGCTTTATCTCATCGCTTTCATCATAGCCGCCAAGCCTATCTCCTCTTACGATAAGCTCCATATCAGGTGCATTCGCATCTCCTATTACAAACCGTGCTACAGCGCTTTTATCAGCGAGTGTATTCAAAAGCTCTCCCGATACATATGAAGCCTCTGTGCATGTAAATACATAAGGATCGTCCTCTGTACCGATTCCTTTGGCCTCTGACAAATCAGATATCACATCATGCTCTTCATCAGGCTTTTGCTCAGGGGCATCCGGCTGTGTATCAGGCTGTGGCTCAGGTGTAACAGGAGACTCGGGCTGCTTTTCAACCGGTTTAGTGTTCTTTAGCTTATCAAGCTTCTGCTTTTCCGATGCAAGCTGGTTCTCAAGACTCTGTATCTCAAGCTGCTTCATCTCAACCGAGAGGGAAAGACTCGTCACATCATATGCAAGGAGCTTATCTCCGGCCTTTACCTGCTGATCCTTTGTGACATAAACCTCTGTCACCTTCTGTCCATCCTTTAAATTGATTGTCTGACATGCATCATCACACACCATTCCCTCACTGGTCATGGATGTGTAGTCGTTTGTCGTGCTGATCATTGAAACACTCATGACGGAAGCAAGCCCCTTGGAGTTCCTGTAATAAACAACTCCTGTGATGCTTCCCGCTGCAACTGCAACTACAAGGACAGCTATTATAATGATCTTAATTCTCTTTTTCATTACCTGCCTCCTGTCCTTCCTCTGTTATCTCGCCGTCTATGATGTGTACGATGCGCTTTGCCTGCTCAGCTACCTTTCTGTCATGTGTAATCACGACAACCGTCACACCGGACTCATTAAGGCTCTCAAAGAGCTCAAGCACCTGCTTGCCTGACTTTGAATCCAGAGCTCCCGTAGGCTCATCCGCCAGCAGAAGCTTTGGATGATTGACCATAGCTCTCGCTATCGCCACTCTCTGCTTCTGTCCTCCTGAAAGCTGTGTTGGCCTGAAATCAGCCCTGTCTGAAAGCCCTACACGCTCTAATGCCTCCATACCCATCTGCCTTCTGTCCTTTTTGCTCACACCGGCATATATGAGTGGCAGGCATACATTGTCCAAGGCACACTCTCTCGGCATGAGCTGGAAATTCTGAAATACAAATCCAATTGTATCCCGTCTGACTCTCGTAAGCTCCTTTTCCTTAAGCTCACTGACAGGTCTGCCGTCAAGTATATATGTGCCCGATGTTGGCAGATCAAGACAACCCACTATATTCATGAGAGTGGTCTTGCCGGAGCCCGACGGCCCCATGATTGCCACGTACTCTCCCTCCTCAATCTGGAGTGAGACATCCTTTAAAACCGGCACCACGAGCTTATCCTGGTCATAGTTTTTATAAATATGCTGGAGTTCTAGAATCATCTACTGTACCTCCGCGTCACCTGAACCGGTGGCATCTGCAGCACCTTCGTCCATTGTGCCATCGTCCATTGTGCCATCATCAACAGGACCGCCCTCAGTGCCCTCAAGCATCTGGTCATCAAGAGCTTCTGTACCCATATCGTCATAGACTGACTCTTCACCGCCGCCATTTTCAACGTACTCTTCCCATGTCTGTGCCGGCTCACCCTCATAAAGGTCATCAGATGCCCATACTATATAGTCATCCTTTGTAAGCCCTGACTTGATTTCATACATCATGAGATTCTCGTCATAGTCTCCAAGCTCAACCTTTGTCTTCTCAAGCTTATCCTTTTTATTAAGTGTCCATACATATGCATCATCGCCATCCTTTACGACATAGCTCTCATCAATCCATATACCATCCTTTACCTGCGTCTGTCCGAAATCCGGCTCCACATATACATGCTGTCCTAAAAGCATGTCGCCTGTGCCTGTAAGCTGCACATAGAAGTTGTACTTTGATGCCTTCTGCTCGCTGCTTCCATCATCATACATGCCGGAATTGCTGTTATCAGTCTGCGTATTCTCAGTATCAACCTTGCTGATGGTACCCTGCCATGTCTTTGACTCATCAACTCTCGAGCGCACTATAACCGCCTGTCCCTCTGCGAGTCCACTGTTTAAAAAGCTCTGCTCATCAATTGTGCCCTTTACCCTGTAATCACCGGTGGCAACGATTGTCATAAATGCAGTATCTGCTGTGTCTGCACTCTGATTCTCATTGATTTTCTTTACAACACCAATCATTGTGCTGTTTACAGTGGCATTTTTGATGCTCTCATCATACTTTTCTATCTCTGCCTTCTTCGTGGCAATATCGTACTGAGTCTGCTTCTGCTGTGTCTGCGCCTGCTGAATCTGCAGTGTATAGTCAAGCTGCTGATCCTTTGGCGCTTCCTTCTTTTCCTTGGTGAGCTGCTCTATCTGTGCATCATAGCCGGAAAGCGTATTGTTTAAGCTCTCAAGCTCAAGCGTGGCGCTTTCCTTTTTCGCAGCAAGATCCTTTGTATCATAGGTAAAAAGAGGTGTGCCCACCTGTACCTCATCCCCCTCTGACACAAGAATATCCTTTACCTTTTTTTCACTGTCAGCCTTGATATCCATGGTATCGGCTGCTTCCACGACACCGCTGTACTTGTCAGTACTTCCCGCCTGATACATGACATCAGCGACCTTGTTTGCATAGACTCCAGATGCCTTTGCTGCATTCTTTCCCTTTGTCATTGCAATGACAACAGCTGACACAATCACTGCTATGATAAGCACAGCTGCAATCACTGAAATGATTATCTTTTTCTTTTTACTCATTTCGACCTCCCGGTTTCTTATAATTAATTGATTGATTATGAATTAATCATACCAAATATATATTGCATCTGTCTTTTAAGATTTTTTTAATATTTTACTAATAAAAAATGGAGGTTAGTATGGAAATAGCATTTAGTGAGAAAATTTCTCCACAGCTGTCCGCCGCCCTGTTGTCCACCCCTTATGAGCTTGGAAAAGAGGGAGGGCTTTCAAGCGGCTATCTGCCGGAGAGTGATAGCTGGGAAGTGATAGTAAAATATGTCGGTGACATAGAAAAAATAAAAGAAAAGTATCCTTCTGTACTCATCACGAAGCTGCTCGGAAACTATGCGGTGCTCGTAATTGAGAAATCACTTGTAAATACCGTTGCCCTGTGCGATGAAATCATATATATGGAAAAGCCAAAGCAGTTTAACTACGATGTGTACGAGGGCTCTCAGGCCTCATGCATCACTCCCGTACACACCAATCCATATAATCTGACCGGAAAAGGTGTGCTCGTAGGCATTATCGACTCCGGAATTTACTATGCCCATCCGGCTTTTATACAGGATGGTGAAAGCAGAATCGCCTATCTGTGGGACCAGACTGTTTCCGATGACTCCTCACACAGTGATATCATCCCTTTCGGCACCTTATATGACCGCGATACAATCACCAAAGCCATAAATGCAAAAAACAGCTTAGAAATGCAGCGCATCTGCCCAAGCATCGATATATCCGGGCACGGCACTCATGTGGCAGGAATCGCTGCCGGAAACGGTAATGGTAATGAACAAAACACAAAATACCGCGGTGTTGCTTATGAAAGCACTCTTATAATCGTAAAACTCAAAACCTCAGGCGGTGCCAGCTTTCCCACAACCACGCAGATTATGCTGGCAGTAGACTTTTGCATAAGAAAATCAGTCGATATGAACATGCCTATCGCCATAAACCTAAGCTTTGGCACAAGTAACGGCTCGCACAGCGGCACCTCACTGCTTGAAGCATATCTG
>OHQX01001087.1_pt1 | contig 9456 bp, 8 predicted proteins | sample 1578251 | NCBI WGS metagenome assembly OHQX01 (sample SAMEA3879507, study PRJEB24766) | human gut metagenome | biome: human-associated habitat; feature: feces | place: USA | collected 1985/1987
CTGGACCCACTGATTAAGAGTCAGTTGCTCTACCAACTGAGCTAAGAGTGCATTCCTTATTTCTTGTTTGCGGGTGCAAAAGTAGTCCTTTTATTTTATTCGTGCAAACAAAACGGTGTATTTTTTGCGATGAAATGGGATTTTTTATTCAAACTCGTATAAATCAGAAGGAGTAGTACGCTTCAAAGCACACAACTGTACATCCTTTCCTACGATAATTCCTTTTTCCCTTAATTTCCATTCCACTGTTTTATATGCCAATTCAGGATGATTGTTGTCCTTGCTCAAATGACAAAGCCAAATATACTGTAAATGTTCCGTCATATTTTCCGAAAGAAATTCAGCAGTAGCAATATTACTCATGTGTCCGGTGCGGCTGGTAATCCGTTCTTTCAGGTATTGGGGGTAGGTACCCATGCGTAACATTTCCTCATCGTAGTTGGCTTCCAATATCAGATAATTGGCCTTTCTGATATATTCTGCGGCCGTAGGAGTAATTTCACCAAGGTCTGTAAGAAAAGCAAACACTTTTCCGCCTATCTCAATGCAATAGCCCACATTGTCCGTGCCATCATGAGGTACCTCGAAAGATTCGATATGAAAATCTTCCAACTGCATGGGTTGCTGCTTTTCCAGGTAACGGACAGACGAATATAACTTTTCTGTCATGCAATAGCTCCGGTTGATGCCCTCATGAATCCGGGCGGTTGTATAAATAGGAATATTCAGTTTTTCACCCAATCCGCCTACTGCTTTGATATGGTCCGCATGATCATGCGTAACAAATACCGCACGTATCATTTCCATGCTGATACCTGCTTCTTTCAGTCCTTTTTTTATCGTCCGTACTGCAATGCCGGCGTCGATGAGTATTCCATATTTTTCTGTGCCTATATAATAACAGTTACCGCTGCTTCCACTGGCAAGGCTTATAAATTTTACTTTCATCCTAATCTCCTTAATTACAAAAAAGCCGTCGCTTTTAAAAAAAGTGACGGCAAATATACAAAAAGTATGCAATATATAAACCTTATGCCTTCTTCTTTTTGTCGATGAATTCGGTAGTTTTGGCAAAAACGAATAATGCTATTGCTGCAACCAATCCTATAGCAGCGAAATAATACCAGATATAATGTGCATTGACACTGGCTGCTTCCCACGCTTCGCGGGTTTCAAACAAGACTGGATCAGGACAATATTTTGTCAGAAGCACCCCCGCAATACCAAACCCGAATGAAGATGACTGAAACCGAGGTACATACCTTCTTCACCTTTGGGGGCCTGCAAAGAAAAGTACTCCAGATAACGCGGTGAGATAAAACATTCTGCCAAAGCTTGCACAACAATACCAAGTACCATCATTAAAGTAATATTGCTCATGCCGGAAATAATATCGTTGCCCAGCAAATTACCGCATGCCATCAGCAATGCCGATACCGGAATAAGAAACATGCCTATATTCATAGAAGTAATAGCTGTGCGCTTTGCCATCCACCGAGTGATAAAACTTACGCAGCAAACCACTACAAACGGGTTCAGTTTGGCTGTTTCACCCGCCATACGGATGACATATTTGGGCATAGTTGCATAGAGCTGTTGCTGCACCATCCAAAAGCCGGTTACGATGAGGATAAGAATCAACAAACGCCAATTAGTGATAATACGCAGAAAACCTTGCCCAATTTCACGCATGCTTTTCCCTTCACCTGCTGTATGTGCCGATTTATACAATAAGACGACAGCCAATAATGCAAGCACCGTCATGGCAGCCGAGAAGTAATTGATATAAATATAAGCCTGCTCACCGATAACATTCCGTAGAGGATCGACCACCGTTTTTCCGGTAAAAGCTCCTATATTCACCATCATATAGAAGATGGAATAGCCGCGAGCACGGGTAGCCTCTGTTGTTTCCTTAGCCACCGATCCCGATATGATAGACTTGATGAACGAGCCTCCTACCATGATAACAAACAATACGGGGATAATCATCCAACGGTCATTACTATCCGGCAATCCGGAAAAACGGGTTGTCTCACCATACTCCACCAGACCGGCTGCTTCCAGTAGGGTGGGAAGCAATCCCAAGCCCAAATACCCGATGGAAAGCAGTGAAAAAGCAATAATCATCGACTTTCGGAAACCTATCTTATCGGCATATGCGCCCGTAAAGATGGGCAACAAATAGAGCCCTCCCGAAAACAGACCGGAAATCATGCTTGACTCAAAATCATTGAAACCTAAAATATTGGAAAGATAAATGGTAAGAACAATAAATACGGCATAATATGCCATGCGTTCGAACAGTTCTACTGTACTGCTTACCCAAAAAGCTCTGCTGAAGCCTTTGGAAGCGGGTTGGGGTGATGTCATCATCCTTTTGTACGATTAAAATTTATGTATTAAATGAAAAAATAAGTGCAAAAATACGGAATTAATATCGTGTTTGCAAGATATTAATTTTCTGCAAACACAATATTAATAAGTTGCAGACAAGATATTAACTTCCCATTTATCACTATTTATCTTTTCATTTATATAGAATACTCCGTATCTTTGGACGCTTTTATAAAACGACCATTCATGAAAGATAAAATCGAATTTATAGCTTTTGACGCTGATGACACACTGTGGGAAAGCGAACTTTATATTCAGGAGTTCGAGCACAAATTCTGTAACCTTTTAAGGCAATATCTGCCTGCTTCATCCATATCACAAAGGTTTTTTGAAACAGAAATGAAGAATCTGCATATGTATGGCTATGGGCTGAAGAGCATAATGCTCAGTATGACTGAAACCATCTGCAAAGTGACAGACGGAAACGGGAATATGCATCTTATAGAAGAAGTAATAGGATGGGGACAAGAGCTTCTGCAGAAACCGGTTACACTACTGGAAGGCGTGAAGGAGACCATATCGTCACTTCATGGGAAATATAAATTGGTGTTGGCCACTAAGGGGGACTTGTTCGACCAGAAAAGAAAAATAGAAGCTTCCGGACTGCGAGAATATTTCCATCATATCGAAATTATGAGTGACAAGAAAATCGATGATTACCAGAGGCTGATTGATACATTGGGCTGTCCGCCTGAAAAACTCCTGATGATAGGTAATTCTGTAAAATCAGACATACTTCCGGTATTGAAACTTGGGGGATACGCTGCCCATGTACCATACCACGTGACTTGGGCATACGAGCAACATGAAGGGGAAATACGACATCCCAATTTTATACGATTGGATAGTATCAAAGGAATATTAGATAAGCTATAAGTTATGGGTGAAACTGCATAACTTATAGCTTACTATTGCTTTTTAGAATTGGAAGAAATTCTTAGCGTTATAATAGCTGATATCTTCAATCATCTGGTTTACGCGTTCCATCTCGGAAATAGGAATTTCACCATTTTCTACATCACGGCCTACAAGATTACACAATGTACGGCGGAAATATTCATGGCGCGGATAGGAGAGGAAGGAACGGGAATCGGTCAGCATACCAACAAATCGGCTCAATAAGCCCAGTACAGAAAGAGCATTCATCTGCTTTTCCATACCATCCTTCTGGTCAAGGAACCACCAACCGGAACCGAATTGAATCTTACCGGCAACCGTACCATCCTGGAAGTTACCCAGCATAGTAGCAATGACTTCGTTGGCGCATGGATTCAAATTATAAAGAATAGTCTTGGTCAGCTTACCATTGGAGTTTAAGCGGTCGAGAAATTTAGCCATAGCTTTTGCTGTAGTAAATTCGCCAATGGAATCAAAACCGGTATCAGGACCTAACAGTTTGAACATTTTACTATTGTTGTTGCGAATAGCACCATAATGGAACTGTTGTGTCCAACCTTTCTCCCAATCCATTTCGCCGAACACAACCAGCATGGCCGACTTGAATTTCAGAATTTCCTCCTTCGTCAATCCAGTACCGCCATATACCTTGTTAAAGATAGCCTTAACTTCCGCTCCTGTATAATCCTCGGCATAGAATTCTTCAATTCCGTGGTCAGACAGTTTACATCCTTGTTCCGCGAAAAAATCGTGACGCTTACGCAAGGCAGCAACCATATCGTCAAAGCAGGAAATAGCCACATCGCTCACTTCGGCCAACTTTTCTACATATGCGCGAAAATCGGCAGGAACTTCCACCGCCATTGCCTTATCCGGACGCCAAGTAGGCAACATCTTGATTTCAAAACCGCTCTCGCGTGTCTTGATATGATATTCCAAGGAATCAATAGGATCATCTGTAGTACAAACCACTTCCACGTGATAACGGCGCATCATGCCACGGGCGGAATATTCAGGCTGTTTCAGCTTCTCATTACATTCATCATAAATTTCACGGGCCGTATGAGGATTGAGAATTTTATCGATTCCAAAAGCGGTCTTCAATTCAAGGTGAGTCCAGTGGTACAACGGATTACGGAAAGTATAAGGTACCGTTTCGGCCCACTTCTCAAACTTTTCCCAATCTGTAGTATCCTTACCGGTACAGAAACGTTCGTCCACACCATTGGTACGCATGGCACGCCACTTGTAGTGGTCACCTCCCAACCAAATCTCAGTCAGTGACTTAAACTGATAGTCTTCCGCCACCATTTGAGGAATCAAGTGACAATGATAGTCGATAATCGGCATTTTAGCCGCATGCTCGTGGTACAACTTCTGTGCTGTTTCCGTTTGCAACAGAAAGTTTCCGTCCATAAAGTTTTTCATCTTCTTGTGTTTTAAGTATCTAAAAATATTACTTTCTATTTATTACACCTATATAGTATTGATTGTAAAGCTAATAGGTCGTATAATTGTTTTTAGTTTTATTAACCGTTATCGAACACAAAAGTAGAAATTTTACTTGGAGAAACAAAATAATTCGTATCTTTGCGCGAATATTTATAATATTTAAGCTTCAGACGTCTCACCTTTACCGCCTTAGGCAGCATACCTCAAGATGGAAAACAAGAACTATACCATTAAAGACATAGCACGCATGGCCGGCGTCTCTGCCGGCACTGTAGACCGCGTACTGCACAACCGCGGAGACGTATCCGTTTCCAGTAGGGAAAAAGTCCAGAAAGTACTCGACGACATAGATTATCATCCCAATATGTTTGCCATCGGGCTGGCGGCTAAAAAGCGCTATCATATTGTCTGCATTATACCTTATTATATAGAACATGATTATTGGCATGCTGTAGCAGCGGGAATTGACCGTGCCGCACAAGAATTACGGCCGTTCAATGTTGGGGTTAGCTATCTGTACTATCGGCATGCGGACAAATCCTCCTATAAAGAAGCATGTGCTGTGCTCCGGGAGGAAAATGCCGACGCCGTACTTGTTGCCCCGAATTTCCGAGAGGAGACCATAAAACTCACTACTTATTTGGAGGAAGCGGATATTCCCTATGCATTCATAGACTTCAATATTGAACAGACGCATGCCTTGTGTTATATCGGACAAGACTCCAAAACCAGCGGATACATTGCTGCCAAGATTCTGATGCGTAGCTATGAAAAAGGGCAGGAGCTTGTGTTATTCCTGAGCAATCAGAAAAACAATCCGGCAGAAATCCAGATGCAACGCCGCCTCGAGGGGTTCATGCAATACCTTTCCGAGGAACATAAGGATTTGACTATCCATGACATTGTGTTGCACAAGGAAGATACTGACGGCAACAGACGGATATTGGATGCTTTTTTTAAAGAACATCCCCAAGCCGTACTGGGAGCTGTTTTTAATTCCCGTGTTTATCAAGTGGCAAGTTATCTGCACGAAAAGGGGTGGAAGCTGGCAGGACTTGTGGGATATGACCTTTTACACAAAAATACAGAGTTCCTGAAAACCGGTGAAGTAACCTTTCTCATCGGTCAACGTCCAGGCCTGCAAGGCTATTGTGGCGTAAAGACTTTATGCAACCACGTGGTATTTAAAAGACCGGTCACTGCAGTGAAATACATGCCCATCGACATATTGATGAAGGAAAACATAGACTTTTACTTTGAGTTTGAATAATTAAAAAATTACATATCAACCATTTAAATCATTTTTTAAATGAAAGCATTAAACAAAGAAACTGCTCCCAAAGCACAACGCCCGGAACGCATTATCCAGTTTGGCTTCGCGCATTTGTGGATTGGATTATTTATAACATGAATCAAAAGACCGATTTCAACAGCAATGTGGTAGTAGTCCAACCCATCGATAAAGGTATGGTTGACATGCTGAATGCCCAGGATGACCTTTATCATGTAAATCTGCAAGGTCTGGATAAAGGAGAAACCATCAACAGTCTGACTATGATAGATGTAATCAGCCGTGCCTTAAACCCCTATACTCAAAACGATGAGTTCATGAAATTGGCCGAACAACCGGAAATGCGTTTTGCCATTTCCAACACGACGGAAGCAGGTATAGCCTTTGACCCTGCTTGTAAGCTGACAGATACACCGGCGTCTTCTTATCCGGGCAAACTGACACAGCTGTTGTATCACCGCTTCAAGACATTCAACGGCGACAAGAGCAAAGGACTGATTATCTTCCCTTGCGAACTCATCTTCCTGAATGGCCACAAGTTGAAGGAGACAATCTATCAATACATTGAATTATGGCAATTGGGTGATGAGTTCAGAGCTTGGTTTGAGGAAGCCTGCGGTGTGTATGCAACACTGGTGGACCGTATCGTTCCAGGATTCCCCCGCAAAGACATTGCCGCTATAAAAGAAAAGATACAGTACGATGACAATCTGGTAGTGCAGGCTGAAATTTTCCATTTATGGGTCATCGAGGCTCCGCAAGAAGTCGCCGAAGAATTCCCTGCCGACAAAGCCGGACTGAATGTATTGTTTGTTCCTTCTGAAGAACCTTACCACGAAAGAAAAGTAACCTTGCTGAATGGACCTCATACCGTATTGTCTCCAGTAGCCTATCTGTCGGAGGTAAATATTGTACGCGATGCCTGCCAGCATCCTATAATCGGACAATACATCCATAAAGTGATGTTTGACGAGCTGATGGAAACGTTGAACCTGCCGAAAAACGAATTGAAAAAGTTTGCAGAAGATGTATTGGAGCGCTTCAACAATCCGTTTGTTGACCATGCCGTAACCAGTATTATGCTGAACTCTTTCCCTAAATACCAAACCCGTGACCTTCCTGGCCTGAAAACCTACTTGAAACGTAAAGGAGAACTGCCGAAAGGTCTGGTATTGGGACTGGCTGCCATCATCACGTACTACAAAGGAGGTACCCGCGCAGACGGCACAGAAATCATCCCGAATGATGCTCCCGAAATCATGCAGTTATTGAAAGACCTTTGGGCAACGGGGGATACCCGCAAAGTGGCAGAAGGCGTATTGGCAGCCAAAGACCTTATCTGGGGGGAACACGGAGACTTGAATACCGTTCCAGGATTGACAGACATGATTACCTGCTTCTTAAAATCCATCCAAGAAAAAGGCATGCAGGAAACAGTAAAAGGTATTCTTTAATTCCTATGATTTTAAACAAGCAGACCGTACAAAAGGAGTTTTTATACGGTCTGCTTTATTTATACCACATTTGATGGGAAATAATTAAGCCACAGTTTTCTTTTTTGTCTAAAGGCTTTCCTGCTCTGCTGCCCGCAATATAAAAGTAGTGGCACCAATAGTTACAATGGCTCCATCCTCAATGCGAATACGGTCTTTGTCACCCAAAATTTCATTATTAAGGAAAGTTCCCGTCAGGCTGGGAGCATCGCGTAAGGTATAAATCAACACTCCCTGCTTATTACGCTTTACATTAATGATACAGTGACGCCGGTCCATACTCATATCCGAAGTCTCAATCGGCACATCGATAACATTCCCCACGCAACGCCGGCCTATGATATTGTCACCTTCTTGCAATGGAAGTACCTGCTTAAAACCAAACACGTTCTCAATGACCGTGATGCTGCCAAAAGCCTCTTTAAACTCCGCTTCATCCGGACGTTCTTCCTTTTGAGGGGCTTTCATCTTTGATTTACCTAAACGGATACTGAACTGCTTCTTACACTGGTCACATACAAAGACCAGTGATTGGCCTTCGGTATACTTGGTTTCATCGAATGTTAAGTAATTCTCACATTTGGGACAACGGATACGCTTCATGATAGTTAAAAATTAAAGAATTAAAAAATAAAGCAAGGGTAGATTACTTTCTACTTCTTTAATACCCAAGCGTTCTTATACGTTTCATTCTGGCGAACTCTGTTCAATGCCTGATATGCTTCTGTTTCTGTGCCACAAGACTCAATGCTGACACGCATTTTACCATCTCCAACAATTGCTTTTGCATGAGGGTAACCTTTTTCAATCAGTTGCTTTGCCATTGCTTCGGCATCCTTCTCAGTACCTACACTGGCAATGATGACGTGGTATTTCTGTGCAGAGACAAGTGACGGGGCGACAGTCCCTGCTGTGGTCTTTTGAATTTCACTCTTTGTTGTTACAGATGTTGAAGAGGACACTTCTGCCGCCTGCTGCTTAGGCTGAGAAACAACCGGAGCATTCTGCGCGTTAGCTTGGCCCACCTTAACCTCTCTTACGGCAACTGGAACCACCTTTTTCTTTGCCTTCTGCCCCGTGTTTTTTTGAGCCGACGCTTTCGGAGTGTCGGCCTTCCGGCTAACAACAATCGGATTAATGGCAAGGGATTCCTTTTCTATCATCTCAAAAAGTTCATTCGGAAGTAATTGCGCATAATTTCCTTCAACCACTTCCGTATTCTCTATCGGTGTAGACAAAAAGAAAAACAAGGCAACCACTGCAATCATGGCAACCGCATTCGACAAATAGGAACGGTTGAATTTAATCTCAAACCTTCGCTTTTTGTCTTCCGGCACAACTGGAACAGAATAACGGATGGTCTTTTCCATGTACGGTTTCTTCAGTTCCGCCAGTTCCTGCATTTCAAAACTATCCAACCCATATAAGTAAGGAGTGGTTATCTTGTGGTCATAGGGAACAAAGTCATAAATACCATGAATAGAGTAACGCAATTCGCCAATGTTGGGCAAATCCACCTTACCTTCTTCATGGAGAGCAGTGAATATATGCGCCACTTCTTTTTCTACAATCCGCGTAGCATCAGAAAAATCAGTATCATAGACAGCCATATAGGATTGTACAAGTAAGCCGTCATTCATCTTCAGTTGAGGATTGAAACCGATAATACGGGTAGGGGGCAGAAAAACATTCTCTTCCGCTACTCTCATTGCCGGAGTATAATGAGCTACAAATCCTCCCAAACCGGGAACAATGACACAATCGTTCTCCAATAACAATACTTCTATGTGCTGTGCTAATTCAATCATGCTACAAAAGTAGCGGAAATATCGGATATACGCTAGTTTCAGAGCTTTTTTCTTATCAACAAATTATGAACATTGCACATTGAAAATGTATTTGAAAAAGGTTTTTTGGCAAGAGAAG
>OHQX01001088.1_pt1 | contig 9452 bp, 8 predicted proteins | sample 1578251 | NCBI WGS metagenome assembly OHQX01 (sample SAMEA3879507, study PRJEB24766) | human gut metagenome | biome: human-associated habitat; feature: feces | place: USA | collected 1985/1987
ACTTTTTTCATTAGTGTAGTATAAAGCAGCATTATTACTTTTATGGCAATGTTCTTTCAATACATTACAATTGCCATTGACCAGCATCGCTTTTTTTAAAGCCATTGCTTCCAGTAATATAAGTGATAGGCTTTCATACAGTGATGGGTTGATTACAATCTTTGCATGTTGAATGATTGATGTTTTTTCTTGTTCTTCAACAAAATTAGTATATATAATATCCGGATGATTAAAAGGATCACTATATTGTTTGCCTACAAGAACAAACTTTAAATCAGAATTAGGATATACCTTTTTATAGTTGAGGAAATAAGTATACACATTGTTAAGTTTGCCTTGGTCTACTCTCCCTACATAGAGCATATATTCATCAGGAAGATTATACTTTTCTTGGGTCACTGCCCAGTCTGATGGAGCACTTAGCTCTATCCCTACGCTTACAATACTGTGGGGTGCCATGTGCATACCAAATATTTTCCTTGCTAGTTTTTGTTCTGCTGTTGTGTTGAAAGCGATGTAGGCTGCCTTTGTAAAGACTTGTGTCAAAGTTGAACGAAATGCAGTTTTGTGATAATGCATTGTAGGGATTACAATAGTCTTTTCTGGTGCATATAAAGTTGTGTAATATACATGAGAATAATCTATTGTAATAGGGATGATTGCTTTGTAATTATTTTTATTTTCTTTTATGAAATTGAAGAGAGTCGGAGAATGGAAAACTTGGCTACCGAGTGCTTCTAGTTCTTCTTTTTCTTTGAAATGCCAAACAGGGAAAAAGTAAGAAGCAATAGCTAGAAAGTGACATTTGTATAAAAAACGTCTTAATTTATAAGCCGGTTTAGCTTTCTTTTTATAAAAGTTTTCAAGTTCAGGATGAGTGGGATTAGTTTTAAAACGGCGAACAATGACTTTATTGATAATCTCTTTTTCCTTAAACTTAAGATTTTCTCCAGTTCTATAATTATCTACACAAGTAGTTAGAACTTCAACGTTATAATCATTGGTGAGTCTTTCGGCTAGCATTCTACAATGATACTCTGCTCCTCCATTGATATTTAATCCGTAACGTACAACAACAAATGCTATATTTTCCTTACTCATATTAATATAATAAGCTTTCCGGCAAAGATACGATTATTAATGATAACCTGGGAACTTAAAATCTGGTTTTTATTTTACTGATAATACTATATTCTCTATCTTTGTGCGTAAGTTTATTAATGGAGAGCATGCATGGAGAATAATTATTTGATAAGTGTGATTGTACCTGTACATAATACAGTTAATTATTTGCGAAAATGTATTGAATCTATACGGAATCAGTCTTTAGAAAATATAGAGATAATTCTGGTAGATAATTTATCAACTGATGGATCTTCTGAGGTATGTGATGAATATGCAAGTATGGATACTCGGGTAAAAGTAATCCATCTTTCGATAGCTAATGCATCTGTAGCTCGTAATGCTGGCATTGATATGGCTTCTGCTCCATATATAGGGTTTATAGACAGTGATGATTATGTTGACGTCAATATGTATGAGGAATTGCTTGCTGCAATTAGTTCATATGGTGTTGATTTGGTATATTCCAATTTTCAGATTGAACATGACGACGGGCATATAGACTCTTTTGAACCTAATAGTGGTATGGTCTGTGAAAGATCTTCGAAGGAGGTGGTGTATGATATGATGTGTGATCGATTGAATAGCTCTTGTTGTACGAAACTCTTTAAGAAGACACTTTTTTCTTCATTAAAATTTCCTATACATAATATGTATGAGGATCGTCTTATCTTGCATCAGTGGATATTAGAGTCTGAAAAAGTAGTGTGGATTGATAAGGCATTTTATCATTATGTAAAAAGAAACTCTAGTATTTGCCATGTTATTTCACCATTACAACGTTATCATTTCTTTTTAGCGCAATTTTGCCGCTTGGAGTTTATTAATAATAATCTATTGTTCGATACGGAAGAACAATATAATATGAAAACATCCCTTGTTAAGAGCTGCTTAAGGACTTTTAAAGAGATGCGTTCTTTTCCTGTTAGCGAAAGTCGTGCCTATGTTGTTGATATGAAGAATAATTTGAAGAAATTAATTCCTCTGTCTAAAAAGGAACTTGATATTAAATGTTATAAACGGCTGAGAAAGATTGTTTATTTTTGGCCTATTTATTATTGGATACATTTTAAACTTAAAAAGATAAATAGTGGAGAATAAGTATTTGGTTAGTATAATAGTGCCTGTTCATAATACCGCTGATTATTTGCATAAATGTATTGAATCATTACGTAGTCAGACATTACAGCAGATTGAAATAATCTTGGTTGATAATTTATCTGTTGATGGTTCTTCTGAGATATGTGATGAATATGCGAAAATTGATAAACGTATTAAAGTGCTTCATCTTTCTATAGCTGGACTCTCTATTGCTCGTAATGCTGGCATGCGTATAGCTTCTGCTCCTTACATTGGTTTTGTTGACAGTGACGACTATGTTGAACCTGCAATGTTTGAGAAAATGTTAGATGCAATGGTACAAAGTGATGCGGAAATTGCATATTGTAATTTTCTTCTTGAATATGAATTTAAACCAAACGAGTCTCCTTACCGGAATTCTGGAGATATTGTTATTCGAGATCCAAAGAATGTATTACAAGATATGATGATGGAAAAAGTTAGTTGTTCTGCTTGTACAAAGCTTTATAAGAGTGGCTTTCTGACATCATTACAATTCCCAGAGGGGAAAAATTATGAAGACAGACTTGTAATGTATGAATGGGTTGCTCTATGTAAGAAAGTTGTATGGGTAGATAGCCCTTTTTATCATTATGTAGAACGACAAACGAGTATATGTCACACGATGTCTCCTATGAATCTTTATCATTATTTTTTGGCAGAATATGCCCGCATGAGGTTCATGGAGAAATATTCTCTATTTGAAGAAGAAGATCTTTTTAAAATTAGGACTAGGTTGATTGGGACTTGTCTTACAATATTTAAGGAGATACTTTTGAAGGTGAATTTGAGAGAATTCAAAGAACCTGTTAAGGATATGAGGCAGAAAATGAAAGAGATAGCTGCATTGCCTGAAGATACATATGAATTGAAATATCGCAGGAGGGTAAGAAAAATAGCTTATCATTGGCATTTGTACTACTTGACTCATTTCCTGTTTAAAAAAGGTGGAGATTCGTGAATAGAAAAAGGGATATTTACTTAATATCTCACTAGATAGTTTTTTTCCCTTTTTACTTCCTTTCTTTTCCTTTTATATCGAACCATTTTGCTAATCTTATCTGAATGAATCTGAGATGGAATCGGCGGACTCTTCTCCGCATACGTGCGGATACATAACTAGGATTAATGAGTTTTGAATAGTGTCTGGCCTTTTTATACATGCCCAGACACATATACTTATCGTATAGATCATAGTAAAAGCAACTTAAGGATCGTAAGTATGGCTCTGTTAATGGAGTATTAAATTTGTGGATATAAAATGCAGTTATATCAATGGTCGATAATATGAATCTTTCATATTTCTGTATATCATTAGAATGACTTGCTGACTCTTCTAAGACACGGTATACCGTAGTGCTTTCTGGAAGAAACTTTATTTTGTGATAATATGATATCCATAGCCACATAGGATAGTCTCCCATTAGCCAGTTTTTGCTCTTGGGTTCCACTTCTTTCAAGTACTCCATTACTAAGGCACTGCGTATGCAAGATGTAAGAGTTGGAATACAATTTCCGGATAATAACTCTATATAACCATTAAATTCCCGTCCAATAATCTCTTCTTCTATTTTGCCTTCCTTTTGGTTATATACCTTGCTGGTAGTATATATCATGCCGTAATCAGGATTGTTCTCTAGAAAATCGATTTGTTTCTGAAGTTTTAATGGGTCAATCCAATAATCGTCTCCTTCGCATATTGCAATATACTTTCCTCTGACTCGTGAGCATTGGTATTTGGCAAAGATATCTTCTTTCTTTGAGTATTTGTTTTCTTTCTGATATATGGGTCTTATGACTTGAGGGTGATTATGCTCGTACTCGCGAATGATATCAGGAGTATTATCAGTGGATGCATCATCATGGATTAGAATTTCATATGGAAAATTTGTCTTTTGCATTAGAAAACCGTCTAGACACTGGGATATATATAATCCATGATTATATGTGCTACAAATTATACTTACTAATGGAGTATTTGCTATATCTTTCATTCAATATTAACTTTTGTGTACCTCTTTCTTCATTAAATACTTCTCATCCCTATCCTCAGCCTCATAAAATCCCATTTTATGATATACTTGAAGTGCATTGTTATTGTCTTTTCTAACTTCGAGCAATATCTCCTGAATGTCCGTAGAAAGATGTTCTATGATATAATTAATTGTTTTTTTAGAGATCCCATGACCTTGATGGTCAGGGTTTACACAGACATAGGGTATATATAAAAATCTCTCTTCTCTATTGTAATAGCCAACAATTAAAGATATAATGTTAGATCCGGAAATAGTATAGTACATAGAGCCGTTATGGTACATTTTTAATATCCATTCATCCAGGTTGGGCATCTGTAACAGAGAAGGAACAAACCAGTTTGCAGAGGATATGATAAAATCTCTAAATTCGGTATATGCTAGAGGCTCTGTATTGATTGTTATGCTCATATTTTAATCAATAATAATATGTACAAACTGGTCCATGTTTTCGATAACATTAAACATCTCTTCTTTCGAAGAATATTTGAGAATAAGTGTCCCCAATGCATCACCAGCATCGCGGAATGCATGAACATTATCTCCACTTTTCAGTTCTGTTACACAATCTACCAGATTGTTTTTTGCAAAGTTTTCATCAAATGATATTTCTTTAAATCGTCCGGTCTGTTTGCTATGTAACATATAATTAGACCAATATCCCCTTGCAGGTGACATCTCTATTTCGGAGCAATCTTCTCCCAAAGCTGCTTTTATCACATATTTAACCATATTGACTCCTGTTGCCAGTTCTGTAATCTGAGGAATTAAACTGCCACCGCTTCTGGCACCTAACTCCAGTATATACAATTTCCCGTTTTTACCAAGAATAGCCTCGACATTATATGCGGTTGTCCCCATTTTTAGTTCAGAAATCAGACGCTGTATGTCCTTTTCTAGCTCTGTTATAATTTCAGGTTTCATTTGGAAAGGCCAGCATTCACCAAGTGGGGCGAAATCTTTGACAACTGAAGAACTGTAGTATTCGTTTCCAAAACAGTGGAATTTTAAAATTCCGTCTACGGAAAAGGCATCTCCTGATATCTGATATCCATCCTTCTCTATGAATTCCTCAATAATAATGCGTTTTTCACGAGAATATGAGAGGGCATCTTCTATAAAGTCTTTTAGTTGATCTACGTTAGTCAGTTTATTGATTCCTTTACTTCCTGATGAATCGACAGGCTTTATCATAACAGGAAGGGTTAAATTCTTGATTTGTTCCAAAGCCTCCGGGTATGAAGAACATCCGACGTATTTGGGAACATTGAAATTATGTTCAGCCAAATATCGTCTGAATAAGTCTTTCTGAGAAAGAATTTCTACAGAAGTATAGGGGCTGGTAGGCAATCCTAGTTTCTCACAAACATAAGCAGCTGTAGGGGCTGCAGGATCTGAAGCATATGCAACGACGCCATCTACTTGAAGTCTTTTGGCTAACTCGTAAACAGCCTCCTTATCTGTTGTGCTGACATTATAATATTCGTGGGCATACTGATGTCCTGGGTTATTCGGCAAGTAATCGCAGGTGATTACATAATATCCCATTTTTACAGCTTCTTTAATCGCATAGACCTGATATAAAGAGCCTCCTAGCATTAAAACTTTTTTCATCTTATAAACTTTCGACAAATCGCTTAAGTCTTTTAATTCCTTCTTTAATTTTATAAATATCTAATGTAAAAGCAATCCGGATAAAATCCTCGCAACAATCACCGTAAGTTATTCCAGGAACCACTGCTACCTGTTCTTTCTCTAAAAGGGCATATGCGAACTCCTCAGATTTTAATCCGGTAGATTTTATATTTAACATTGCATAAAAGGTTCCTTGTGGCGCATCGACTGTTATTGTTTTGATTTTGGCAACTTCTTCCAATAAAACATTTCGGCGGAGAGTGAATTCCTCAATCATACCAGCCGAATATTTCTCCGAATTTCTTAGTGCTTCTATTGCTGCATACTGAGACGGCAATGGAGCACAAGCAGCTATGTTCTCTTGAAACATTGTCATCACTGATATTAATTCTGAAGGTGCAGCTACATAACCCAAACGCCATCCGGTCATACAGAATTCTTTTGATAAACTATTGATAACAACAGTGCGTTCCTTCATCTTGTCGCATGTAACAATACTTTTGAAATGAGCATTATCATAAAGTAGAGTTTTGTATACCTCATCTGTTATTACTATCAAATCATTCTCAATAGCTATCTGTGCTATTTGTTGGATGGAGTCATCAGAAATTATCCGCCCGGAAGGGTTGCTGGGCGTATTTAAAATAATAGCTTTTGTTTTAGGAGTGATTGCCTTCCTTATATTTTCTATAGATATCGATAAGTCATTGGTGCTGACAGGAGCTGTGATAATGGGCTCTCCACTACACATACATACCATCTGTACATAGTTTATCCAATATGGAGCTGGTATAATGACTTCATCCCCTCTGTTTAGAATGGCTAGCAGGGTTAAATATAATCCTTCCATTCCCCCAACTGTAACCATAATCTCATTTGTCGGGTTGTATTCTATATTATATTGTAACTTGTATCTGGAAGATATTATTTCTCTTAATTCTAATAATCCGGCATTAGGGGAGTATCTTGTACGACCTTCCAGTATCGCTTTACAGCCAGCTTCTTTTATTTTATCGTGTGGATGTATATCCGGGTCTCCCAATGTGAAGTCTATAACATTGTCATATTTTTGGGCCAAATTAAATAGACGCCTTGTTAAGGAAGGGGATATAGAGTTTGTTATTTCTGATAATTGTATCATACTATTTCTTTATAATTTGGAGGATATACTCGACTTCATTTTCACTTAAAGCATGGTGCATTGGCAAGCAGATGACGTTATTGGACATTTGGGTTGCTACTGGCAGATTGTCAGGGTTAGCAGAATCTAATCCGCGATATGTTGAGAATGTACTGATTAGCGGATAGAAATAACGGCGTCCGAATACATTATGTTCTTTCATCTTAAAATAAAGTTCATCACGCGTCATTCCATATTCTTCAGCATTTATGAAAATTGGGAAATAAGAATAATTGTGGCGTACTCCTGGTATATCATTGAAAAAGGTTATCCCTTTAACACCTTGAAGTTCATCTCTATATCTTATGGCTACTTTGCGACGGGAATTGATTGCATGATCTACTTGCTTAAGGTTAAGTAATCCGTATGCAGCGCGTACCTCATCTACTTTACTATTAATACCGGGGGCTACAACTTCAGTTTCACTGGCAAAACCAAAGTTCTTTAGATAGTCGATGCGCTTTTTAGTCTGCTCGTCATGAACGACTAATGCTCCACCTTCCAAAGTATTGTAAACTTTCGTTGCATGAAAACTCAGAGTAGCCATATCTCCAAAGTTTAAAATGCTTTCCCCGTTTATTTCTACTCCAAAAGCATGAGCGGCATCATATATAACTTTTAATCCATATTTATTGGCAATTTCTTGAATCTCTTTCGTTTTACAAGGCTTCCCGTAAACGTGTACAGGCATGATAGCTGTAGTTCTGGGGGTAATGGCCGCTTCTATTTTACTAGGATCCAGATTACAGGTTTCTGGCTCAATGTCTACAAAAACAGGTTTGATTCCATTCCACCAAAGAGAATGTGTTGTTGCTACAAAGCTAAAGGGAGTAGTTATCACTTCACCGGTAATTCTCATTGCTTGTAAAGCGGTTATTAAAGGTAGAGTTCCGTTCGTAAACAAACTGAGATAGGGAACTTTAAGATACTTAGCTAATTCCTCTTCTAGCTTTTGGTGGAAGTTGCCATTATTTGTCAGCATTTTGCTTTCCCATATTTCTTTTAATAAGAAAGTAAAATCTTCCAAAGAAGGCAGTAGGGGGGAAGTCACATATATAGGTTTATCTATCATTGTAATTATGGATATTATTGGTCTATATAATAGTTGTTTAGGTTAATGACGTTATTGTCTTTGTCTCCATTAAGAATCGGGTGTCAGCTCCAATTTAATGATTTAAGACTTAAATTTCACAAAGATAGATAGATTCCAATACTTATCAAAATATATGTTTGGAATTTATCTAACTATTGTTGTATTGGAATTCTATCTGTTGTATCTTTGCATGATAATGAACTTATTTAATGATGCAAAGGTAATGAGACATGCTTTTTTAATTCTGGCCCATAATGAATTTCAAATATTGAAGATACTACTTTCTATGCTTGATGATGGGAGGAATGATATATATCTGCATATTGATAAGAAAGTCGTGCTCGGACCTTTAGAGCAAGATTTATTTCGGCTTGCAAAAGCTCGTCTTTTTGTACTTGAGCAACGTCTTGACGTAAGATGGGGTGATATTAGTGTGGTAAAGGCTGAACTGTTGTTACTTGAGACAGCCAGTATGAAAGGTCCTTATGATTATTATCATTTGTTGTCAGGAGTCGATTTGCCGATAAAGTCACAAGACTATATCCATCATTTCTTCGAGAAAAATAAGGGGTATGAGTTTGTGCCTTACTCTTGTGGTGAGGCTAATTTAAAAGATCTCGAAAGAAAGGTTTTTAAATATCATTTGTTCTGTCGTTATTATAAAATTCCACCTCGTATTTTTAAAAAGCAAGTACAATCTCTTCGAATAAGCTTTTTAAAGTTGCAGGATTTCTTCCATTATAACCGACCTAAAGAAATTGAATTTAAAAAGGGTTCCAATTGGGTTAGTATTACGCATGAGTTGCTAACAATTATATTAGCCCAAAAGTCTTTTATTTTAAGGCGTTTTAAAAATGTTTGCTGTGGTGACGAAATATTTCTTCAATCTATATTGTGGAACTCAGAAAGGCGGAGTCATATTTATCCAGGTAGTGAGCAGTTGAATGCCGGACTTCGTGCAATTGATTGGGAACGGGGGAATCCTTATGTTTGGAAAATGGAGGATTTGCAATATTTATTAGAAACAGAGCATTTGTTTGCTCGAAAATTTGATTCGCAGAATATGGATGTTGTGATCAAAATAAGGGAGCTTTTTTCTTGAATGTATAAAGTGATGTGTGGTGGTAACTCATGAAGATGAGTAGAGAAATTGCACCTTAGATATCATTCTATGATTTAATCTAATGGAGAAGTGATATTATTTATTTTTGTATATTTAGTTATACTTTTTTGCTGGTCTTATATATTATTTATAATATTGTACCGTTTT